>Ga0209723_1000578_pt1 | contig 67128 bp, 51 predicted proteins | sample BiotimSIPDNA_2_FD_185750 | JGI IMG/M metagenome (GOLD analysis project Ga0209723, IMG submission 185750) | Anaerobic biogas reactor microbial communites from Washington, USA - Biogas_R2 time_0 SIP DNA (SPAdes) (version 2) | ecosystem: Engineered > Bioreactor > Anaerobic > Unclassified | place... | reverse complement strand
CACGTGAAGGCGGCGCGGGAATTCAATCCGCATCAGCGAATCCCCGAATTCCCGAATTCCCGCGAAGTCGGCCCAGTTCAACGCACGATCTATCCGGCTGAGTACAGCCGGATAGATCGCATTACGGTCACCGGCTGGCCCGGATGCTGCCGGATGGCTTCACGCATTTCGTCGGTGAGTTTAGGTATCATGCCGTCATTATAATCCGCTGGAACGACGAAAACCTAGTCCAGTTCACTCGGCTTTTCTCCGCAACGCACCCGTTGCACAATCTCGTCGGCGATGTCTTGGATGGTGCGGCCGTCGGTGTCCACCTCGTAGTGGGCGATCCGCCGGTACAGCGGGGTGCGGCGCTGGAGGACTTCTTCCACTTCGTCGGTAAAGCTCTTGGCGCCGGTGAGCGACGGGCGTTGGGTGTCGCCCTGGATGCGGCGGACGATCGTGGCGGTGGAGGCTTTGAGCCAGACGACGGGGCCGGCGGCGCGGAGTCGCTCGAAATTGGCCTCGCGTTCGATCACGCCGCCGCCGCAATCGATCACCTGTCCGTCTTGCGCCGCGAACGTGGCGACAACTTGTTCTTCCAGATCGCGAAAGCCGGGCCAGCCGACCTCCTGGACGATCTCCGGAATGCTCTTGCCGGCCAAGCGTTGCAGTTCCGCGTCCAGGCTGACGACGCGCAGACCCAAACGATCGGCCAGCCACTGGCCCACGGCGCTCTTGCCCGTGCCGCGATAACCCACCAGCACCACGTTCATAGCTTCTCCTCCAGTACCTGCCGCATGACGTCGCGCGGCGCCGGCTGGCCGGTCCACAATTCGAATTGGACGTAGGCTTGCCCCAGGAACATCTCGATGCCTTCGATCGCACGGCAGCCAGCGGCGGCGGCCTCCTTCAGCAACCTGGTGCGGCGCGGATTGTAGACGGCGTCGAACACGGCCAGCCCTGGCCGCAGCAGTTCGGGCGGAACGAGGCTGGCGTCTTCCTTCGGGTGCATGCCGACCGGCGAGCAGTGCAGCAGCAGGTCGGCGCGGCTCAAGGCGGCCTGCAGCGATTGTGGCGTCAGTTCAGCGCCCTCGATCACGGTCCGGCCGCATTCGCCCACGTCCTGCACCAGCCGCTCCAGTTCATCCAGGACCACGCCCAAAATCGTCAGCTGCCGCGGCGGCGACTGGCGGGCGATGCTGACCGCGATGGCGCGAGCCGCGCCTCCCGAACCGAGCATCACCACGCGCTTGCCGCGCGGATCGGCGTCGGCGTCCCGCAGCGCACCCAGCGCGCCGAGCCCGTCGGAGTTGTAGCCCTTCAGGCGGCCGCCGTCGTTGACGACCGTATTGATACAGCCGATGCCCTGGGCAATCTCGTCCACTTCATCCACGCCGTGCATGGCCTCGACTTTGTGCGGGATCGTCACGGACAGACCCCGGTAGCCCATCGCGCGGACGCCGTCCAGGGCCTTGGCCACCTGGCCCGACTCCACGTCGTGAGCGACATATACAAACGGCAAGCCCAACGCCTCGAACGCGGCGTTGTGAATCTCCGGCGAACGCGAATGCCCGACCGGGTGACCGAACAGGGCACAGACTTTGGTTTTGGCGTCGATGCGTGGCATGATTGCGCGTCCTTTCGATTGAATGGTCTCGCACGTCTCCGAGTCTTCGGAGGCAACGTCACTTGGCAGCAGACTGAACGCCGCAGATCCCGTTCGGACGGCCGGGTCTACCGTGCCGTCGAACGTCGGCGTGGTTTCTTCGATCAACTGAGCGACTATCGCATCCACGACGATCTGCCGGTCGCGTTTGCGAAACCGGTTGAGGTTCGCCCGTGCGCGGTCGGAAAGCTCGATACCGAAGTTCATGCGGCTCTCCCGCCGACGCCGCGCAACTCCAGCAAGACCGCAAGTCTAGCTGAAATTCCGTCTTGGTTCCAGACAGCGAGAAGCACGCTTCGATCAACACTGCGGAAACGTCAAAACGACCTGTCGACGCCACTTGAGACAAGTGAACGACTTCCGCGCCGTGACCGTAACTCGCCGTCAAAGGGCCAAGCCACGGACTTGCCGGGTTTCCACTGCGTGCCTTGGAGACAAATCGGCAGTCTCCCTTGGGCATCCATTTGGGCTGCGGGGACCGGCTGCAATTCGCGCGAAGAGACGGACTTGGGCGTGCGACTCGTCGCGGTTGAACGCCGGCAACTTGATTCCGACGGACTTCTGCGTCCGGACCTTGTCGGGACCGCGACGACGAACCGCGGAGGGCAACCGGCCTGCCGGATTGTCGGGCCGCCGGGTAGAATGTCCAGGTCCCACACGGATTGACCAGCCAATCAGCCGTCACGTCAGTACGAAAGGCCTGCCATGAAGCACCTGGCCCCGATTCTGCTTTGCGGATGGTGTGCCGTCACAGCTGCCGCGGAACCGGCAAGTGGGCCGCCGGGTTCCAAGGCGTGGCGGGCCTGCGCGGAAGGCCCCAACCGGCACTATCCCGTCAATCCGCCGCCCCTGCAGGCCACGAAGTTCGTCGCTTTGCCGCTGGGCGCTGTCAAGCCGCAGGGCTGGCTCAAGACCCAACTGACGATCCAAGCCAACGGACTGACGGGGCATCTGGATGAGTTCTGGCCGTCGCTGGTCAAGACCGGCTGGAAGGGCGGCGATGGGGAAAGCTGGGAACGCGGACCCTACTTTCTGGACGGCCTGGTTCCGCTGGCCTACCTGCTTGACGATCCGCGACTGCTTGCCAAGACCAAGCACTGGCTCGAAGGCATCCTGGCCAGCGGGCAGCCGAACGGCTGGTTTGGCCCCGCCCAGAACAAAGACCGCTGGCCGCTGGCCGTAGCCATGAAGGTGCTCAGCCAGTACCACGAGGCCACGGGCGACCCGCGTGCGCTGGAGTTGCTCAAGAACTACTTCGCCTATCTCCACAAAGCCCCTCCCGACTGGCCCCACAAGGATTGGCGGGGCGTCCGCGCCATGGAGAACGCCGTCACCGCCTACTGGCTCTATCGCCGGACGGGAGATCAGCGAGTCTTGGAAGTCACCGAGTCGATCCAGAAGAACAGCCGCGACTGGATCAGCTACTTCACCGACTTTCCTTGGACCACCGCAGCACTGAACTCCGGCAAAGTCCCTTACGATTGGAAGGACGTCGGGATGACTGCCTACGTGGTCAACGTCGCCATGGCGACCAAGTACCCCGGCCTGTGGTGGCAGCAGTCCGGAGACGCTCGGCACAGGCAGGCGGTCTACCGGGGCTGGGCGAACCTCGATGAGCATCACGGCCAGGTCGGGGGCCGGTTCTCGGGCGACGAGCACCTTTCCGGCAAGCGGCCGACGCAGGGGACGGAACTGTGCGCCGTGGTCGAGTCGATGTTTTCGCTGGAGAAGCTGATCGAGATCTTCGGCGATGCGGCCTTCGCGGATCGTCTGGAGATGCTGGCTTACAACGCCAATCCCGGAGCTTGCACTCCCGACTACTGGGCGCACCAGTACGACCAGCAGGCCAACCAGGTGCTGTGCTCGGTGGCCAAACGGCAGTGGAGCACCAACAGCGACACGTCGAACCTGTACGGCCTCGAGCCGCACTACGGCTGCTGTACGGCCAACATGCACCAGGGTTGGCCGAAATTCGTCTCTCATCTCTGGATGGCCACGCACGATCAGGGCTTGGCCGCGGTGGCCTACGGTCCCAGCATTGTACGGGCGAAGGTCGGGGCAGGGAGCGAAGTGACGATCGCGGAAAGGACCGATTATCCGTTTGACGAGACGATTCGATTCCAGGTGACCACCGCGGAGCCCGTCGAGTTCTCGCTGCACCTGCGCGTGCCGGGTTGGGCCGAAGCCGCCACGCTCGTGCATGGCGAAACGCGGGTGCTTGGCAAGCCGGGGCAATTCCTGGTCGTCCGGCGCCGCTGGACGTCGGGGGACGAAGTGGTGCTGAGATTGCCGATGAAGGTGCGGGCCGAAACCCGACACAACGGGGCGACCACGATCCTCCGCGGCCCCTTGGTCTATTCGCTCAAGATCGGGGAACGTTTCGAGGAACTCAAACGGCACCATCCGACCTTGCCGGTGATCGATTGGGCGGTCCACCCCGCCACGCCCTGGAACTACGGTCTGCTTCTGGATCGGCGGCACCCCGAGAAGTCGATTCAGGTGCTGCGGATCGCACAACCCGGCCCACAACCGTTCGCCCAGGAGTCGGCCTCCGTCGTGCTGAGGGCCAAGGGGCGTGTCGTTCCGGATTGGAAGTTGGAGGCCAATTCCGCCGGGGAAACGCCGCTCAGCCCGGTGGCATCCCGCGAGCCGCTGGTGGACCTGGAGTTGGTTCCCTACGGATGCACTCGCCTGCGGATTTCCGAGTTCCCGGTGCTCGCTGAGTAATCCCGCAGGAGACCTCAGCTGGCCCGTTTGCGGTTGACTGCGCAGTCCGATTTCCCTGGTTACGAGGCTTCCCTGGTTACGAGGCTCCGCCTCGCAACCCACTGTCCGCAAGGCACCGCCTCGCATCCGGTCGGCAGAGCCGAAAAGACAGTGCGTTCCCAGGCAGCGCATGGGAACGAGGTGCTGCGAGAGGTGCACCGCAGTGGGATGAAGGGCACTTCGGTGCGCCGTGCTGGTGAGCCGACGCTTCGACCAGCGTCAGCGGCCGCCGCAGGGAGGCTGGCCGGCTCAATCGCCGCCGCCCAGTTCTTCGTAACGCGACTCGTAGCAGTGGGAACACAGCGGAACTCCTTCCAGGTCCAACGGCACGAGGATGGAAGCGCCGCAGGAGCCGCAGCGGTTGTCCAGATGCTGGCGGGTGTGGAAGCTGAGCACCACCAGGTCGTGCGTCAGGCCGTTGCCGTCCTGGGCGTGGTCGCGCAAGACGGCTTCATGCTCGAAGCCCAGCCGTTCGAACAGTCGCAACGCTCCCGCTTGATCCGGCGTCATCCGGGCGACGAGCTTGGTCGCGCCCTCTTCCAACGCCATCTCGAACGCCAATTCCAACAGCCAGCGGCCCAGGCCGATGCCCCGGCAGGATTCCGCGACGACGACCCGCAACTCGGCTACGTGCCGCGTCCACCGCACGTTGCCGCGTTCCACCGTGGCATAGCCGACGATCTCGTCGCCCTGCCAGCCTACCACCGTGAACAGACTGCCCTCGCAAACACGCTGGATCCATTGGGCGACGACAGGAGGCTGTGCGATGTCCCGGTCCAAGAACAGCAGGTCTTGCTCCGGCAGGTCGCGGGCGAACCGGAGCATGGCGTCTCGGCACGCCGAGGCCAACGGCCGAAACACCAGGGACTTGCCCTGCAGCGTCAGCGGCAGGGGAAAGTGCTGACGGCGGTCGGTAAGTGTCTCCATAACGGTTCTCCAGGAGTAAAAAGAAAGCGGCTGTTGTGTGGAAGCCAGGGCCCTGGCCCGCTCGCGTCTCAGGACCTGTCCGAAACGAATTTCCCGGTCTGGCCCACCAGGGGCCTTTCGTCCCCTCGGACGAAGTGCACTCCGCCCTGCGGACCTGAGCGCCAGTCCCTGCCGACCGCGTCCCGCTACCCACCTTGCTGAGCGCGGGCAAGAAGGTCGTTCACTTTCGCTTTCAGAATCTCAAAGTCCACCGGTTTCTCGACAAAGTCGCTGACGGGCAGCCACGTGGGGTCGATGTCCTTGTTGCTGAATCCCAGCGGAAACTGCTGGTTCACCGCCGTCAGCATCAGGACTGGGATCTCGCCCCATTTCTTGCGGATGGCCCGCGCCAGTTCAAACCCGCCGCTGGGGTTTTCGGGGAACATCACGTCCAGGATCACGGCGTCCGGCAACCGCGCGGCCAAACTGGCTTGCGCCGCCGCCGCATCGCTGGCCACCGCCACTTCATGCCCCTCGCCCCGACAGACCGTGGCGACCGCATCCGAAAAATCCTCGTCGTCATCGACGATCAACAAATACGCCATGGGAAACTCCCTGTTGTGCAAACGACTTGTCATCCGGCACCGCCGGCATCCGCAGCGTGACGCGCGTTCCCCAACGCGGGGAACTCTCGATCCTGACGGTGGCTTGCAGTGTTCGGGCCACCAACCGCACGATGGCCAGCCCCAGCCCGGTCGAACTCTTGTTGTGCCGGGTCGCCTCCGTGGTGCGGTAGTAGTCTTCAAAGACGTGCGGCAGCTTGTCGGCGGGGATGCCGATGCCGTGGTCGCGGATTGCCAGACAGGCCATCCCCGGTCCGCCGGGCCCGCACCGGACTTCGACCCATCCGCCGTCGTACGAATAGTTGACGGCGTTGTTCAGTAGATTGTCGATCAGCATCACCAGATAGTCGTCGCTGCCGCGCACGAGGACGGGCTCCAGATTCGTTTCGAGCGAGACGCCGCGCAAGGCCGCCTGGGCCCCGATCCGCTCGACTTCCCGCTGGACGACCTCCTGTAGATTGAAGACCTTCAGCGACGGTTCCGCCTGGGCTCGGGAACGCAGATTCGCCAGTTGCAGCATCTCCTGGATCTGCCGCGACAGCGTTTGCGCCCGCGTGGCGATTTTTTCGATCACCGCCCGAGCCTGCTCCGACAGCGGGCCGGCGTATCCGTTCAACAGCAATTGTGCGTTGGCGTGAATGGCGGCAAAGGGAGCCTTCAGCTGGTGGGTGGTCTGCAGCATGTGCGACGTTCGCTCCGCGCTGCTGGCCTCCAGCCGGAGATTCACCGCAGCCAGTTCGCGCGTGCGTTGGCGCAGTTCCGCCGTCAGACGCGACGCCAGGTACCAGATGACGGCCCAGACCGCCAGCAGAGCCCCCAGTTGCCACAGCCGGCCGCTGCCGCCGGAAAAACCGGCTGCGTCGGACGGAGCCGCCAGGTTGCCCGGCCCCGGCAGGACCCCGGCCGTCTGGAACAGCACCAACGAGCCGAACAGCACGGCCGAAACGGCGGTTACGCCGAGACTTTCGCCAGGTGAGAAAAAGATGCAAGCCAGGACGATGTGAAACAAATAGGCGACCGGCGCGTAGGCCACAGTGCCGCCTACCGCGTGAACTACCGCCGTCAGCACGATCAGATCCACCACCACCTGGCACCACAAGTGGGCGCGCACAGAGCCTGCCTGCGAGTTCGCGGGCAGACGCTTCAAGATGAAGCCGTAGCCGATATTCACTGCCGCCAGGGCCGCGGCGCAGGCCAGCAACCAGGCCGGCGGCGGGGGTGCCCCGAACCACTCCGGCCAGGCTGGCAAACACGCGGCCAGCCCGACCGCCGCCAAAACGCCTGCGACGATCCACCGCAACTGGCAGAACCAGACCGCGTGCTGCCGCAACAGCGCGCGGGTGGGCAGTGCGTCCTGCCCGGCGTCGTCCGGCGCCGGCAGCGCGTCGGGACGGTCGGGAGGCAGTTCGTACGCGGCCAACTGGTCGTCGTTCGCGGTGGGTGGTGTCTGGTCGTTCATCGTGCGTCAGTCAACTTCCCACGTGGTGCCCGCGTTCAACAGTCGGGCGACGTCGCCGCGTCCGCGCTGGCTCACGGCAGCGTCGATCTGGGAGAGCAAGAGCGCGTCGTACGTCGGCCGTTCGATATCCCGGAAGACCCCCAGAGCCAGCGGGAACTCGGGCGGTTCCAGCGCCGCCAGCAGGGCCGCCAGGGCAGGCGACGCCGCTCGCGTATCGTGGACCAGCAACTCGCCCACGCTGGCCTCGCCGGCCTCCAGGTCGACGATCTGCGGGGCCAGGTTCCGCGTCGCGATGCCCTTGCGTCCGCCGGCTCCAAAGCGGATCGGCTCGCCGTGCCGCAGCAGGATGCGATGGTCGTCTGCGGTGTCCCGTGCCTTGGCTTCGTCAAACGCGCCGTCGTTGAATACCCGGCAGTTCTGCAGGATCTCCACAAAGGACGTCCCGCGGTGACGGGCGGCCGCTTCCAGCGTCTGTCGCAAGTGGTTTGGGTCGGCGGCGATGGTCCGGGCCACGAACGTCCCCTCCGCGGCCAAGGCCATCTGAATCGGCCGAATCGGCTGTTCGATCGTGCCCATCGGGCTGGACTTGGTTTTCTTGCCGAATTCGGAGGTCGGCGAATACTGGCCCTTGGTCAATCCGTAGATCCGGTTGTTAAACAGCAGGATGTTCAAATCGACGTTCCGCCGGATGGCGTGGATCAGGTGATTGGTGCCGATGGACAAGCCGTCTCCGTCGCCGGTGACGACCCAGACCGACAGGTCCGGATTGGCGCACTTGACGCCCGTCGCGATCGCCGGCGCCCGGCCGTGGATGGTGTGGAAACCGTAGGTGTTCACATAGTAGGGGAACCGCGACGAACAGCCGATGCCCGATACGAAGACGAAGTTCTCGCGGGGTACGCGCAGCTCGGGCAGCACCTTGTGAACCTGGGCCAGAATCGAATAGTCGCCGCAGCCGGGGCACCAGCGGACGGTCTGGGGCGATTGAAAGTCCTTGGACGTCAAGACGCGGAGGCAATCGCCGGCGGCGGGCGCCGCCGACGAGGCTTCAACATTCGAGGTGCTCACGGTCTAACAACTCCTGAATGGCATGACGGACTTCGCGGATCAAAAACGGCCGGCCGGCGACCTGGTTCAAGGAGAAGAAGGACGCCGTAAAACGGTTGCGGAGGACCATCTTGAGCTGGCCGCAGTTCCCTTCGACGACCAGAATCCGGCGGAAGCGGGCGAGCGTTTCGCCGGTGTTCTGCGGCAGCGGGTTCAGGTAGCGGAGGTGCAGCTGGGCCACGCTCCGGCCTTCGCTGCGCAATTCCTCCACGGCGGCGGCGATGGCCCCGTAGGAACTGCCCCAGCCGACCACCAGCACGTCGCCCTGCTCGGCTCCCACCGCCTCCGCTGGCGGCACGTCCGCCGCAATCCGGGCGATCTTGGCGGCCCGGTAGGCCACCATCTTCGTGTGATTCTCGCCGTCGTAGCTGACCGTCCCCTTGCCGTCTTCCTTTTCCAAACCGCCGATGCGGTGCTCGAACCCCCGCGTGCCGGGGGCGACCCAAGGCCGGACCAGCGTGTCCCGGTCGCGGCGGTACGGGGCGAAATCCTCCGCCGTCACGGTCAGCGACAGACGCAAGTCCGGCAACGAGGCGGGATCGGGAATCCGGAACGGTTCGGCGCTGTTAGCCAGAAAACTGTCGCTCAATAACAGCACGGGTGTCATGTACTTGGTGGCCAGCCGCACGGCCTCGAAAGCCATCTGGAAACAATCGCCGGGCGAGGCGGCCGCCAGCACCACCGCCGGCGATTCGCCGTGCCGGCCGAACAGGGAGATTAACAAGTCGGCCTGCTCGGTCTTGGTCGGCAGGCCCGTACTGGGACCGGCCCGCTGGACGTTCAGCACGACCAGCGGCAACTCGGTCATCACGGCCAGGCCGATCGCTTCCGACTTCAGCGACAACCCAGGGCCGCTGGTGCCCGTGACGCCCACGGCGCCGGCGAACGACGCGCCGATGGCCGCGCAACAGGCCGCGATCTCGTCCTCGGCCTGGATGACGCGGATGTCAAACTCCTTGTGTTTGGCCAGTTCGTGCAACACCTCGCTGGCCGGCGTGATCGGATAGCTGGCGTAGACCAGCGGCCGGGCCAGGCGGTGGGCGGCGACGATGCACCCGAGCGCCAACGCCTCGTTGCCCGTCACGCGGCGGTACCGGCCCGGCGGCAGCTCAGCCCGCGCCACCTGGTAATGCACCCGGAACAGCTCGGCGGTGTTGGCAAAGTTGTGCCCGGCGCGAAGACTGGCCGCGTTGGCCGCCATCACCTCCGGGATCCGCGCGAACTTCTTCATCATCCATTCCAGCAGCGGCTGCAGCGGGCGGTCGTACAGCCACAACGCCACGCCCAGGGCGAAGAAGTTCTTGCAGCGGTCCCGCTGCGTCTTGGGCAGTCCCGTCGCCGCCGTGGCCTCCTCGGTCAAGCGGCCCATCGGAACCGGGATCAGCCGGTAGTCGTCCAGCGAGCCGTCCTCCAACGGGTTGGCCTCGTACTCGGCCTTCTGCAGGTTCGCGGGCGTAAAGGCGTCCTCGTTGGCGATGACGATGCCGCCTTGTTGCAACTCCGGCAGGCAGACCTTCAGCGCCGCCGGGTTCATCGCGACCAGCACGAACGGCGCGTCGCCCGGCGTGGTGACGCGCTGATCGCCGAAACTCAACTGGTAGCCGCTCACGCCGCCCAGCGTCCCCGCCGGGGCCCGGATGTCCGAAGGGAAATCCGGAAACGAACAGATCGCGCTGCCGCTCATCGAGGCGATATCGGCGAACTGCCCGCCGACCAACTGCATGCCGTCGCCCGAATCCCCCGCAAAACGGACCGTGGCATGCTGCACTTGGATCAATTCCTTGCCGGGGCCGGATGCGCCAACCATCTGCATGTCTCTCCGTTCAGGTCAAACTCCAGGGACCGAAGCGTGCAATTCCTTCAGACGGACGCGTGCGCCCGCGGCACACCGTAGCGTTCCGCCAGGCCGTCGGCCAGCGCGAGGCACTTCTGCCGCGCGTGGGGGCCCAGGTCGGCGGCTTCAAAGCGTGCGTACGCCTCTTGGATCTGGGCGTCGTCTTCGTCCGTCAAAGCCTGTTCGGCCCGCGTGAACAGGCAGTGATCCTCTTTGCTGATGTGCTCGCGCAGCAGGCGGATGTAGCTTTGGCCGTGCTGGACAAACCACTGCACCGCGTCCGCTTCGCCCCCCGACGCGGCGGCCATGTAGCCCTCCATGCCTTGGAGGTACAGCCGGCCCAATTCATGCTCGCGGCGCATCACCGCCAGCGGCCCACAAGGACTGCCCAACCCGCGGGTCTCCAGCACGGGAAACAACTGAATCTCCTCCTTGCCGTGATGGCCGCGGTCTGCAAAGTCTCGAAAGAACTCGATCGCCTGCCGCGCTGCGTCGCCGTCCAGCCGGCCCTCGGAGGCACAGTGTTCAATGATCTTCTCCAGACAGGCCAGCACCTGCTCGATCCGCCGGTGCTCGTCAATCAGGATTTCGAGAGATTGCTTCATGACTAGGACCCCTGTTGGTAACGATCGTTCGGGCTCCGGCGTCGGCCGGGCAACGCATGCCGACAAAACATCCTCCAGTCGCGTTTCTCCGAGAGCAGGACCTTGTAGACCGCTCGCTGCATGAGCGAAACCTTGTCGCGGAGCGACACGTCTACGATGCCCCGCAACGGCAAGCCTCCCCGGCCAACGCCGACTCCCGCCGGATCGCCTTGGGAAACAGCACGTTGTTCTCCTTGTGGATGTGTTGATGCAAGTCCCCTTCCAGTTGCTTCAACCCGTCCAACATCGCGCGGTACGTATGACACGCCCACTCGGGCGGCTGATAGCCGTCGGTCGATCCGCTCAGAATCGCCAGGGCCTGGCCGGCACTGTCGTGCTCGTACTCCATCTGCCGGATCGGATTGGCGACCGAGCCGCAGTGAAAGGCGGGCACGCGGGCCGCCGATTCCAACTGGCGGATCATCGGAAACAGGATCTGCTCTTCCTTCCTCAAGTGGGCCGCCAACTCCTGGTGCAGCGCTACGAACGCCCGCCGAACGTCCTGCAGACGCCGGTCGGCGTCCCCGTGAACCTCCAACACTTTTTGCGTCAGGGCGTCCAATCGAGGCAGCTCGCCTTTCAGGTACGCGTGATGCGTCTGCTCGATGTGGTCCGCCAGTTCCGCCAGCGACATGGCATCGGCGTCCACCAGCGGCGTTTCGTCGCCAAGGTACTGGGCATCCGATTCCCGCAACTCTCGAAGAACCGTTTGCGCATCCAGTCCTTGACGCTCACAAGCCTCGGCCAGCGGCAGTTTCCCGCCACAGCAGTAATCGATCTGCAACTTCTCGAAAACTCGCGAACGCGAAGGACGCTGCTTGACTAAATCGCCAACGGGGCTCTGTAGGTCGATTGTCACGAAAAGGCCCTTTCTGCCAAATCTCGACTCGGTCACGACTCGTCTGACGGGCAGGACGGGATTCACTCGAACCTGATGACGGCCGGAGGCCCACCCGACAGTCTCTCGAGTCACGCCGGCTCTCGAGTCACGCTGGCCCGGCACTCGGACCGACCCAGCGCGTTCCTCACGTTGCATCCTCGCGGACGGCTCGCCCGGTGAGCGGCTCGCGCGACGCAAAACGACTTGCCGAAGGCTTCCCTCCCCGTCCCGCACGCGATGCTCACGAACCACGCCGTTACTCTTCTAAAGAATGCTTTAACGCTTCAATGCACGCTTGACTTATTTTTATCGACGGTTTAAGATTCTGTCAACACAGCTGACGAGGATTTTGGCATGAAACTGCTTTCGGACGCTTCGGAATACGCCCTGCGGGCCGTGGTTTGGCTGGCGCAAGAGCCGGGGAAGCCGAAAAAAGTCCGCGAAATTGCGACTGGAACGGGGGCTGCGCCGGGCTATTTGGTCAAGGTCCTGCAGGCTCTGGCCAAGGCGGGCATCTTGTCCGCTCAACGCGGTGTTCATGGCGGTTTCGCTCTGATTCGCGATGCGGCGGAGTTGTCGGTGCTGGAAGTGATTAACGCCGTGGATCCGGTCGAACGGATTCGCCGTTGCCCGTTGGGCTTGAAGACGCACCAGGAGGATCTCTGCCCGATGCACAAGCGGATCGACGACGCCATGGCCGCGATCGAAGCGAGCTTGAGCGAGTCGACGATCGGAGAGATGCTTCGCGAATCAAGTCTGCCGCCGCCGTTGTGCGATGTTCGAGGAAATGCCCAAGTGCCCGGTGTGTAGCGGGGCCGCTTGGAGCGCCGGCACCGGCCAAAGCCCAGGCTGTCGGCGCGGAAGAGGCGGGAGGCGTTTTTCGGCCGCGAGCGCGACTGGGCCCGTATCGAACGCTGCTCGATTATGCTATGAATGTTGCAGCCTGCCTGGATCGCCGCTGTTGCGCACTTCCAAGACTCGCCTCCAGAATCGAAGGAACCGTTTATGAGTCTCGCCCTGGTTTCCCGGTTCCATTGTCGCCTGACCGTCCTGGCCGTGATCTCGTTGCTGGCCACCTCGGTGGCCGCTCACGCCGCCGATTGGCCGCAGTGGGGCGGGCGGGCCGAGCGGAACATGGTGTCGGATGAGACGGGCCTGCCGGAGACGTTTTCGCGCGGCACGCGGGAACGCGCGGGCGGGATCGATTCGGGGGCGGCCAAGAATGTCAAGTGGGTCGTCAAACTCGGCTCGGCTACCTACGGCAATCCGACCATCGCCGCTGGCCGAGTGTACGTCGGGACCGACGACATGAACCTGGCGGGCGACGAGCGGCTTAAACGGACTCGCGGCGGGCTCGTCCAGTGCTTTGACGAACAGACCGGCAAACTGCTCTGGCGACTGACCGTGCCGCAACGGACCAAGGTGCCGCCGGGCCTGTTGTACGGCCACCAGCACCTAGGCGTTTGCTCGTCGCCGACCGTCGACGGCGACCGCGTCTACGTCGTAACGTGTGCGTGCGAGGTTCTTTGCCTGGATGCCGACGGACTGGCGGACGGGAACGACGGGCCGTTCGACGACGAGGGTCAGTACATTGCCGGCTCGGGTGCGCCTGCCGTGAAGTTGGACTCGACGGATGCGGACATCGTTTGGCGCTGTGACTTGATCGACGCACTGGGCGTCCGCCCGCACGACACAGCCAGCTGTTCGGTGCTGATCCACGGCTCGCTGGCCTACCTGTCGACCTCCAACGGCGTCAACGCGGCGCACGACAGAGTGTTGGCCCCCCAAGCGCCGGCGTTTGTCGCGTTGAACAAACACACCGGTCGCCTGGCCGCCTACGAAGACATGGGGCTCAGTTCTCGGTTGTACCACTGCGCTTGGTGCTCGCCGACGCTGGGGCGAGTCGGCGATGCGACGCAGGTGATCGTCGGCGGTGGCGACGGCGTGTGCTACGCATTCGAGGCGATCGAGGGCTTGCCCGAAAAGCCGGTGCCGTTGAAGAAGCTCTGGTCCTACGACTGCAATCCGCCGGAGTACAAATACCGCGACGGCAAGCTGGTTCCGTACTATGCGGGCGACAAACGCAAAAAGAGCAGCCCGAACAGGAACGATGGCCAGTACCTCGGCCCCAGCCAGTTGATCGGCACGCCGGTCTGCCACGAGGGCCGCGTGTACATCGCCCTTGGCCAGGACCCGGCGCACGGGCGCGGCAAGGGCATGTTGCACTGTATCGACGCGACGAAGCGCGGCGACATCAATGCCTGCGGCAAGATCTGGAGCTACGACGGCCTGGACCGCACGATCGCCACTGCCGCCGTCGCCGATGGACTAGTCTACATCGTAGACATCGCCGGACGACTGCACTGCGTGGACGCCGATACGGGCAAATGCCAGTGGGTCTACGAGAGCAAAGCCGAAACCTGGGGCGGTCCGCTGGTGGCGGACGGCAAGCTGTACTTTGGCAGCCAGAAGATGTTCTACGTCATGGCCGCAGGCCGTGCCCCAAGGCTGCTCAGCGAAATCAAACTCGGCAACCCGATGTACACGACGCCCGTCGCAGCCAACGGCGTCCTGTACGTCGCGTCACAACACTACTTGTGGGCCGTGCAGAAGTTGACGGGGGAGTGAATCGGCCACCATGCTGCTTGCCAGCGTGGAGCCATGTTCAGGAGCAGCCAACGTCCCGCCCCGCGACCGCTTCGGCCACCACGCTGCTTGCCAGCGTGGAGCCGTGTTCAGCACCAGCCGCCGTCCCGCCCCGCGATCGCTTCGGCCACCACGCTGCTTGCCAGCGTGGAACCGTGTTCAGCACCAGCCGCCGCCCCGCCCCGCGATCTCTTCGGCCACCACGCTGCTTGCCAGCGTGGAGCCATGCTCAGGAGCAGCCAACGTCCCGCCCCGCGACCGCTTCGGCCACCACGCTGCTTGCCAGCGCGGAGCCGTGTTCAGCACCAGCCAGCGTCCCGCTCACCGTTTCCAGTGAACACCGCGTCGCGCTGACACGGCCGACAGAGACATTGGGGACGGGACCACAACGAAGAGTGTGTCAACGCTGGTGCAGGTACAAGACGCCGCGGAGTCAGTCCGCTTTGTCATCAGGCCAGCTGAACTCGGGGGAAAGTCCCGCTGTTCTGAGAAAGCCGTGGCTTCTGCGGGGCGGAGGGCCCCGTGCGGGCCGGGTCACCCCGCGCGGCGCGAGATCTGCTCTTCCTCATACTCCAGTTCGACATCGCTCGGACGATATCGATACTGCATCAGGTAGGCGTCTTCGGGCGTGTCTTCGTAAAACTCACGCAGCACGGAAATGGCGCGGAAGCCGGCGTCGCGGAAGAACAGTTGGGCGGCCAGGTTGGTTTCGCGGATTTCCAGCAGGATGCGGTTTCGGCGCTGCGGCGACAGTTTGCCGATCAGCTTCCGGATCATGCCGCGAGCCACCCCGCGGCGGCGGAATTCCGGGTGGACGGCGAAATTGAGAACGTGCAGGCGATTCTTGTGCAACTCGTAGATCATGAATCCGACCACGCGCTCGTCGTGCTCGGCCACCATCCCGATACAGTTGCGTTGCCGCAGGCAATGGATGAAATCCTCTTCCGTCCAGGCGAATTCGAAGCTACGGTTTTCGATGTCCAACACTTCCGGCATGTCGCGCCGGATCATCCAGCGGATGTGGACACAGACTTCTTTGAGTCCGGTGGAAAGCATATCGAAGCTCCTTCCTCGACCATCCTGGATGGCGTCGCCCAGGCGGCGACCGTAAATCCCTTTTCGGCCTGCGTCCCTCTCGGGCAGCTGCCCGTAGGAGCGTGCGGACAAATTATCAAATCCTCGATTTCGTGCCAAGACGAATGAAGGAAAAACGCAGCCGCACGATAGCACGATCGTCAACCGCGGGCCGCAAGGGCATGGCGGCGTCCGCGAACGTACCTGGCAGGCTGCCTCACGAAGCATCGATCGCTGGCCACGGCAAAGCTGGCTGGGGAAGTTCTCAAGCGGACCATTCCGGCCAGCACGCCTGGGCGGATCGTGCTGCAACGCCCTCGTGTCACAGATCGGCTCTTTGCCCAACTATCCATGTCCGGGTCGAACTGCCGGCCTCTGAACCGGCAACGGGCCGGCTCTCCCACCCGCTGCCCCCGAGACCGTGCCCGTTGCCGCCCGTCAGGTGCCTGCTGACCTCGAGGTGCTCCCAACCGACCTAGACACCGAGCACCCGTTTCGATAATCTCCGCCGCTCCCCTCGCTGACGGTCCCCACGGTTGGGGCCGTCCGGGATGTCTCGTCAAACACCGCGGTCACTGCCGTCATCCGTTCGCGGTTCCGCAGGATGCGGGAGTCAGTTGAAGTCAGAGCATGTCGCACTTGGCTCGTTGGCAAAACCTGGTCCTGCCGGTAGGCATCATCGTCTGCCTGTTGGTGCTGATCGTGCCGCTGCCAGCCGGCCTGCTGGATTTCTTGCTGGCAGCCAACATCGCCGCGGCGGTGATCATCCTGCTGACCACGCTAGCGGTCAAAACGCCGCTGGAGTTCAGTGTTTTCCCTTCGCTGCTGTTGGTGACGACCCTCAGCCGACTCGTGCTCAATGTGGCTTCCACACGGTTGATTCTGACCGCTGCTCCCACCCAGCAGTTGGATGCCGCGGGGCAAGTGATTCGCGCTTTCGGCGAGTTCGTGGCCGGCAACCACACCGTGGCGGGCTTGGTCATTTTCTCGATCATCGTGGTGATCCAATTTGTCGTGATCACCAAAGGCACCGGCCGCATCAGCGAAGTCGCCGCCCGCTTTACACTGGACGGAATGCCCGGCCGGCAGATGGCCATCGACGCCGATTTGAACGCCGGCTTGATCGACAATTTGGAGGCCCAGCGCCGCCGCCAGGAGATCGTGCAGCAAGCCGATTTCTACGGGGCGATGGACGGTGCCAGCAAATTCGTGCGTGGGGACGCCGTCGCCGGGCTGATGATTACCTTGATCAATATCGTGGGCGGTCTCTTCGTGGGAGTGGTTCAAGGCGGTTTGACGCTGGCCGAGGCTGGGCAAGTTTTCACCAGGCTGACGATTGGCGACGGACTGGTGGCCCAGGTCCCCGCCCTGTTGATCTCAGTCGCCGCCGGTCTGCTGGCCACGCGCAGTTCGCAGTCCCTCGATCTGCCGGATCAGTTCCTGCAGCAGTTGTTCTCGCGTCCCCAAGTGCTCGCCGTAGCAGCGGGGTTTCTGGGGTTGCTTGTCTTCACTCGCTTGCCCGCCTTGCCGTTGCTGACCATCGGCGCAGGCTGTGCGGGGTTGGCGTATCTGCTGGGCCGTCCCGACGAAAGGCAGACCGCTCCGGAGAAAGCCGAACCCGCCGCCGACGAGGCACCCAAGGCCGTCGAGAAACGCATCGAGGATTACCTGGCGGTAGATCCGCTGGAACTGGAGATTGGCGTTGGCTTGATCCGCCTGGCGGACCCCAAACGCGGCGGTGACTTGCTGAATCAAATCACCGAGGTCCGCCGCCTGCTAGCAGTCGAACTGGGCGTGGTGCTTCCCAAGGTCAGAATCCGCGACAACCTGCGTCTGGAGCGTCGTGGCTACCGGATCAAGGTGGCCGGGAACCCTGTCGCCGAAGGTTCGGTCCACCCGGACAAGGTCCTGCTCTTGACGGCGGACGGGGAAACCTCCGAGTCCCCCGGAGAACCGGCATGCGATCCTGCCACGGGACGCAGGGGACGGTGGATCGCCCCCGACCGTTTGGATTTGGCACAGCCGCAACGGGCGACGATCATCGAGCCCACCGCAGCAATCACCAGGCATTTGGGGCAGGTCGTGCGCAAGCACGCCGCCGAGCTGCTCACTCGGGAACTCGTTAAACACCTGATCGACGAACTGCGGAAAACCTCGCCGGCAGTTGTTGAGGAGTTGGTCCCCGGCTTGATGCGATTGGGAGAAGTTCAGCAGGTGCTCCAGCAACTGCTCCGCGAAGAAGTGCCGATCCGGCCTCTGGAGACAATTCTGGAGGCACTGGGCGATCACGCCGCCCACAGTCGCGATCCACTGACGCTCACGGAACTGGTGAGGCGACGCCTGGGACGCACGTTGTCAGCACGGTACCGCGATCCGCAACGGCGTCTCCGGGCGGTCGTTCTCGATCCGCCGCTGGAAGACCGGATCTTGGCCGGAATTCAGCATCACGAACAAGGCCTGTCGATCCGACTGTCCGCGCAGACCGTACAACGTCTGTGCGAGCGGATCGACCGCGAAGTTGCCGGTTTGCTGCGGCGCGGATATCCACCGGTAGTCCTGGTGAGTCCGGAGATTCGCGCCGGCCTCAAACAGATGACCGCCGCCCGCTTGCCTCACTTGGTGGTCTTAAGCTTCGACGAAATCACCCCGGACACGATTGTCGATCCGGTCAACGCGGTGCCAGACCCGATGCCGATGGCCGCTTGAGGGGAGGAACTCACATGGAAGTGAAAGCCTTTCGCGCCCGTTCGATGCAGGAAGCCCTGCAGTTGGTGCGCCGCACGCTAGGGCCCGATGCGACACTGTTGCAGGCCCGCGAAGTCCGCAACGGACTGCTCGGTTGGCTGCCCGGCGTCCGCCAGATCGAGGTTTTGGCGTCGGCCGATGTCCAGGCGCCGTGCCGTCTGCCTGCCAGTGCGGCACAGGGCGGCGATTGGGAAGATCCGTCGCCGGACGCGGCAGAGCCGGGCGCCGAACGTAACGAAACCAGGCTCGCCTTGACGTCCTGGGACTGCGAATATCGGGCCCGGTTCCGCGCTGCAGTGCTGGCCGACCAGGCCGAACCGCAGTCCTTAGTGGAGGAACTGTCCCGCCGCTCCCCTCGCGTCCCGCTGCGGCACTGGTCCGAGGCGGCCGTCTGCGTTTACACGGATTTGTTGGACGCCGAGGTGCCGGAAGATCTCGCCCGCGAACTGATCGAACGCGTCTGCCAAGGCGGCCAGCTTGGCGAAATCGATGATTCGCTAATGCTGCGCGCCCGCTTGGCCCGCCTCTTGGAGTCGGAAATCCAGGTGAGTGGCCCCTTGGTCGTGCAGTCCGGCAAGACGCGCGTCGTGGCCTTGGTGGGGCCGACCGGCGTCGGCAAAACGACGACGCTGGCTAAACTGGCAGCCGACTATCGGCTCCGCCAACAGCGACGCGTGGGCCTGGTGACCGTCGACACCTACCGGATCGCCGCCGTCGAACAGCTTCGCACCTATGCCGATATCATCGACGTGCCGATGGAAGTGGCAACCACGCCCCGCGACATGCGGCTCGCCATCGACCGCTTGTCGGGGCAGGAGTTGATTCTGGTCGACACGGCCGGTCGCAGCCCACGCGACGGGGTCCGGATTCAAGAACTGAAATCGTTGCTGGCGGAGTGCCGCGCGGACGAGGTGCATTTGGTGCTCAGCGTCGCGTCCGGCGAAGGCTGTTTGAAGAGGACGGCGGAACGGTTCGCTGCGGTCGGCGTCACCTCGCTGCTGCTTACCAAATTGGACGAAGCCGGCGGATTGGGCGGACTGCCGTCGCTGCTGCGGCACACGCGACTGCCGCTCAGCTACCTCACGCACGGCCAGAACGTCCCCGCCGATATCGAGGTGGCCGACGGCAAAAAGTTGGCGCGGATCATGGTGGGGCTGGAGCGAGCTTGAGCGATCTTTCCCGATTCGAAGAAAGCTGGTTTGACGCGGTGGATGAGCCCCGCACCTGGGGCGACGAAGGACGGACATGTTGGATCAGGCGACGGAATTGAGAAAGCTGGTCTTGCGGTCGATGCGGGAAACGCCGCCAGATGGGAGCCCGCCGCCCCAACGGTTGGTCGTCTGCGGCGCGGCGGTCGGCGTCGGCGTAACGACGCTCTCCATCAATCTGGCTATAGCCCTGTCCGGACACGGTTGCCGGGTGGTCCTGGTGGACGCCGACTGGCGTCATCCCGATGTGGCACGCCGCTGCGGGCTGAATGCCGCCGTCGGGATTGCGGACGTCTTGGCGGCTCGCCGCGACATCCACGAAATACTGCAACCCGGACCAGGCGGCATCCAGGTGGCCGCCGGATGCGAGGGCGAGGACGTTGACAACGGTTCCGATTGGCGGGAGTTCACACAACAACGGCTCTTGAGGCAACTGGACCGACTGGGCCGCCACGCGGATCTGATCGTGCTGGACGCCGGCAGCGGCGGTCACGACGTGATGCAGCGCTTCTGGCGAGCGGCGAATCAGGTCATGCTGGTTACCACCCCGGATCGCTTGACGCAGACGGAAAGCTGCGTTGCGCTGCAACGCCGGGTCTGCCAGGAGCATCCGGTTCCCCTGTGTCTGCTGTTGAACCGGATCTCAGGGTGGCGTGTCGAGGCAGATGCTCCGGCCCGCCTGCAGGATGCCATCCCAGCCCTTCGTGAATGGAATCTTGGAGTCCTGGGCTGCGTGCCCGAGTCGCCCGAAATCCGGACCGCCGGTCGGACGTCGCCGAACCGCATACTGTCGGCTCAAGACAACTCCCTGACGCAAGCCCTGGATCACGCGGCGGCGAGGTTGCTGGCGCAACCGCCGCAACCTGTCTCCGTTTGCCGTCTCCAGGGCCGGGCCTCGGCGGACTGTCTGAATTCCCTTGGTTTGATTCAACCCCAACCCGGCTTTTCGCCGATAGATATCTAGCTTGTCGCTGTCTCCCTAGCAGTTAAACTGCAACGACTGCGGCAACTTTAACGAAACCGTCCAACGTTGACGTAACAAAAAGATCTGAGCCGCCGCTCGCGGGAAGCGAGTTGCCGGGAGAGACACGCCTGCGGCGCAACTCTCCTGCCGGCGCAGGAATCATGGAGGATTGTATGGCCATAGCAGTGGCGCCGGTCCGATACGCGGGACACACGTCCACCCCTGCCAAGAGTGAAGCTGCGCGGCAAGACATCCTGGAGATCTGGAAAGCGTACAAGGCGGATCCCACCAAGACAGCCTTACGGAATCGGCTTGTCGAGGAATACCTGCCGCTGGTCAAGTACAACGGCGAGCGCATCTGGGCGCGGTTGCCCGATGGCGTCGAACTGGACGATCTGATTTCGGCCGGTGTCTTCGGCCTGATGGACGCCATCGATTCGTTCGACCTGACCCGCGGGGTCAAGTTCGAGACGTACTGTGTGCCGCGCATCCGCGGCGCGATGCTGGACGAATTGCGGACCATGGACTGGGTCCCCCGCCTGGTACGTTCCAAGGCCAGCAAACTGCAAGAGGCGACCAAGCAACTGGAAACCACGCTCGGCCGGCACCCCACCGACCAAGAGTTGGCCGCGCACATGGGCTTGAACATGGCGGACCTCGAGAAAATGATGATCGAGGCCAGCGCCGTGAACTTGATCAGCCTGAACAAGAAGTGGTACGAAACCGACAGCTACAAAGACGTCCGCGAAATCGACATCCTGGAAGACAAGAAGGGCGAAGACCCGACGCGGCGGATCCAAAAGGCCGATCTGATGCGACTGGTCACCAAAGGCCTGAACCGCAACGAACGGCTGATCATCATTTTGTACTACTACGAAGAACTGACCATGAAGGAAATCGGTGCCACGCTGGACCTGAGCGAAAGCCGTGTCAGCCAGATGCACAGCAGCATCGTCCAGCGATTGCAGTCGCAATTGGGCCGCCGCCGCCCCGAGTTCGGTACCTGAACGGCACCATCCCCGCCAGCCAAAGACATCCTGGATTCCACGAACCTCGGCGCGATATTCCGTGTCGGGGTTTTTGTTTGCCCAGACTGTGGTACATTCAATGGCGGTCCTGTCCGGCTTGGCTGATCGGCTTCTTTTCTGAGGCGTCTGCATGTCCCCGGTTGATTCGCAACGCGCCCGGCAGTTTGCCGTCGAGGTGGTCCGCCGCCTTCGCGAGGCGGGGTTCGCGGCGCTGTGGGCCGGCGGCTGCGTGCGCGACCGCCTGCTGGGACTGGAACCTAAAGACTACGACGTCGCCACCGGCGCGGTGCCGGAACAGATCCGCGCAGTTTTTGGCCGCCGCAAAACACTGGCCATTGGTCAAGCCTTCGGAGTGATTACCGTGCTGGGACCGCCCGGCGCCGGGCAAATCGAGGTGGCGACGTTCCGCAGCGATCAGGGCTACAGCGACGGACGCCATCCCGACCGGGTCGCTTTCTGCGGCGCGGAAGAAGACGCCCAGCGGCGGGACTTTACGATCAACGGCATGTTCTTCGATCCACTGGAAGACCGTGTCGTCGATTACGTCGGCGGGCAGGAAGATCTACTTCGCAAAATCGTCCGTGCCATCGGCGACCCGACTGCCCGTTTCGCCGAGGACAAGCTGCGAATGCTCCGCGCCGTCCGCTTCGCCGCCGCCCTCCAATTCGCCATCGACCCCGGCACGCTGGTAGCCATCCAGCGTCATGCCGCCGAAATCACCCTCGTCAGCGTCGAACGGATCAGCGCGGAACTGCGGCGGATGCTGGTGGATCCAAACCGCGCCCAAGCGGTCGAATTGCTGGTCACCTCCGGCCTGCTGCCGGTCGTCCTCCCCGAACTCGTCGAACCGGTCGCGATATCCGCAACGCGAACAGCATTCGCCCGGCAAGAGACCGTGTCGATTCTCCACTGCCTGAAGTCGCCCAGTTTTCCCGTCGCCTTGGCCGTCCTGCTCCGCCAAACGCCGCATGGCCTGCGCCACGTCGAGCCGTTGTGCCGCCGCCTGAGGCTGACTACCCAGGAACGCAAAGAGACGACGTTTCTGCTGCAGCACGAAAGCTCAATCCGGGCGTCACGCAGTCTGCCTTGGCCCCAACTGCAGCGAATCCTGATCCAAGACACCGCCGCCAATTTGCTGTGCTACGCCCGCGCCGTGGCCAAAGTCTTGGACGGACACACCGCAGACGTCGACTACGCAGCGGAACAATTCGCGCAACCGAACGACCAACTCAATCCGCCCCGCCTCATCAACGGCGACGACCTGCGCCGCCTCGGCATCCCCCCCGGACCGGCGCACAAGACCATCCTCGACGCCGTCCGGGACGCGCAATTGGATCGCCAAATCCGTTCCTCAAATGAAGCCTTTGACCTGGCTCGACGGTTGGCCTCTGAACTTCCGTCGTGAGACGCCGGGACGCTCGATCGGTCGCCCCCCTTATCGCCGCGACCCACCTCTTCACCGAACCGCCTTCGACCGCCTCGACGGAGCGTACGAACGGAGCTCCCACGGACTGATTTTGACCCAACAGCCCTGTTCCGGCTGTACAGTCTGTGCGGATTGCGCCTTCATCCCAGTCCTATAAAATCCCCCCGGCGTTAAATCCTGCTCAGTCCGCATGGCATCACTTCCGATGTTAGTCTGTGATCGCTGGGAATCTTGCGCAAGATGCGCAATATTCTCGCGGGAAAGTGTTGTCAGCAACCGAGGCGATTCTGGGGCAACGACCAACGCTGGTCGCCCCGTGTTGGCTCGGTCGCGCGTTGAACGAACTCGTTGTCGGGACAGGTGATGCCGTGACTCGAAGAACCGCAACTCACTTGCGTTTGCATGTGGAAGAGAGCCCCAGGCCCAAGCATCCACAACTGGATGAAATCCGCAGTCTCCAGGGCGTGTGTGACGCGTTTCAACGCATCACCGGCTGGACTTTGCAGTGTCGGCACGGTAGTTCCGCGGCCTCGCAGGCCCTCTGGTCGCGATCGATTGGGGAGCCGTCGGGCGATGAACGATGCGTGGTCTCGCTGGGCGTCACCGACGAGTATGGGGCTGAGACGCGTGTGTTGTCCGACGAGATCTGCGACCGGGAGACGGCTCAGGAGTTGGCCGCATCGATCGCGGATTTGTTGCAGGAATTGCAGCAGACGCGATGCGCGCTGTGGCAGCGCGAAGCCGAATTGGCGGTAAGCGTCCCGGTGACGCCGCATCCGGACGAGCAAGCCCATCTGGCGGAGCGTTTGGAGGGCGTCTTGAAGGCCGGGGCTCAGGCGGTCGGTTGTCAGGCGGCGGCCGTCTATCTGCTGGACGAAGCCACTCGCAAGCTCAAACTCCGCTCTTGCTGGGGCCTGCCCAGGTCGCGGTTTGTCGATCCTCCGCGCTCGTTGCGCGGCGCAGCCGCCGACTTGGAGGCCTTGGTGGGACACGCCGTGATCTTGCGCGATTCCGAGTTGCTGCCGCACTGGCAGATCCCAGAGGAGTTCCGCGCCGCCGTCTGTGTGCCGGTTTCCAGCCCCACGACACCCTTTGGAACGCTTTGGGTGTTTTGCGATCATCGCCGGGATTTCGGCGTCGAGGAGACGAACCTGATCGAAATCGTGGCCGGACGAATCGCGGCAGATTTGGAGCGTGCAGTCCTTCTGGGCCAGACGTTGCAGCTGCGCAGCTTGGCCCGGCAACTCACGCACGCGGCCCAGTGGCAGCAGCATCGGCTGCCGCGACTCAAGCCGCTGCTGGCTGGCTGGGACCTCTCCGGCTGGACGTCCCAAGCAGGCGCTCTGGGCGGCGACTTCCACGACTGGTTCGTCCTCTTCGGCGGACAACTCGCGGTCGCGGTGGGAGACTCGCAAGGGAAGATGTTCGAGTCCGGATTGACCGCTGCCACGCTGCACACGGCACTCCGCGCACACGCGGCCTACCCGCACGCGGCCCAGCAGTTGGCGGAACGTATCAACGAAACGCTCTGGACCGCATCCGTCGGGGATCAATTCGCGTCGCTGTTTTACGGGACGATTCAGCCGGAGACGGGGGCGATTGAGTCGGTCGCGGCCGGGCATGTGTATGCGGCCGTGGTCGGCGAATCGCTGCGCACCCTCGCCGCGGCGGAAACACTTCCCTTGGGAACCCAGCCGGACAGCGAGTACGTCGCCACTTCCGACCAACTCCGGCGAGGCGAGACGTTGGTGGTGGTCAGCGAAGGCGTGCATCGCGCTTTGCGCGGAACCCGCGAACGAGTCCTGTGGCGGCTGTTCCAAGCCAACCGCGGATTGGAAGCGGATGCCCTGATGCAAAAAGCACGGGCCTTTTTGGACCGTCAAGCCTCCGACCAAGGCGTCGATGATCAGACAATCCTCGTTGTCAAGCGTCTGCCCACGTCTTGACGCGGACCCGATTTTGCCTAGACTTTCCCTCCAGAGAGCCTCCAGCCGCGGGAATGGCGGAATTGGCAGACGCGCTAGGTTGAGGGCCTAGTCCGGGCAACCGGGTGCAGGTTCAAGTCCTGTTTCCCGCACTGTTGTGGCGCAAGGACTTACGTCGATTCGGCGTGAGTCCTTTTTTTCTTGCCCTGGCTTCGTCCGGGGTAAATCCGGGGCGCCGTTGGGCTTGGGTTGGGTTTGCGTCGCTGGGCCAGCGCGGGGCAGATCCCTACCATGCACGATTGTCGCCCCGGAGAACATGTCATGGCTTGGCTCGAACTCGAACCGTCAGGTTGTTATCACGTCGCCTTCCGATTCGCGGATCGCAAATTCAAGAAATCGCTCGGAACGAAGAGCAAAAAACAAGCCGACACTCTCCGCGCACGGCTGGAAGAGAACATACGCCTCGTCGAACTGGGGAGGCTCGAGATGCCGCGCGATGCAGATGTTCCGACATTCCTGCTGTCTGACGGCAAACTAAACGGCAAACCAACCGTCGCAAGCTCGATTACCCTGGCCAGCTTGTTCGACAAGTACCGGGAGAGCCTGCCGGATCGCTCGATCGAGGAAAGCACGTTGTACACGGCTCGCATCCACATGAACCACGTCGCACGGGTGATCGGGCGAACTGCGGATGCGAGAGGAATTTCGCTCGTTGATCTGCAGCGATACGTGGACAAGCGATCCAAGGAAAAAGGTCACGGAGGAAGAGCCGTAAGCGCCACGACAATCCGGAAAGAGGTGGTCACTTTCGCGTCTGTCTGGAGGTGGGCAAAACGTGTCGGCCATCTGGACCGCGACTTTCCCAACACTGGCTTGACATATCCGAAAGAACAAGAGAAACCGGCTTTCCAGACTTGGGAAGAAATCGAACGGAAAATCGCTCGCGGCGGATTGACCGAAACCGAACAGACGGAGCTCTGGGACTGCCTATTCCTGACGTTGCCGGAAATCGAAGAACTACTCGGCTTCGTGAAGCAGTCTGGCAGATGGCCGTTCGTCTACCCGATGTTCGTGTTTGCTGCCCATACGGGAGCAAGGCGAAGCGAGATGGTGCGGTCAGAAATCGACGACTTTGATTTTGAAGGCGGGACAGTGCTCATCCGGGAGAAGAAACGCGTCCGCGGGAAACTTTCCACGCGGCGGGTGCCTCTGTCCCCGCTTCTGGTCGAGACCATGCGCCACTGGTTCGCCAACCATCCGGGCGGCAGGCACACATTTTGCCTCGACTGCCGGCTTCCGCGTGGCAGGAAGACCCGCGAAATCGGCACACCGATCACCCGCGACGAAGCCCACGACCACTTCAAGCGGACGCTCGCCGGGAGCAAGTGGGACAAGCTCCGCGGTTGGCACGTGTTTCGGCACTCGTTCTGCTCCAACTGTGCCGCAAAGGGCATCGACCAACGGATCATCAACGCCTGGGTCGGGCATCAGACGGAGGAAATGGTCCGCCGCTACCGTCACCTGATCCCAAACCAGCAGCAGGAGGCGATTCGGGCCGTGTTCGGACCTACGCCGATTCAGTGACTTCCGGCAGAAGGACGCTCGCGATAAGGTAGGCCGCGGGCAACAAACGCTCTGGAGCAGCCGAAAAGAGGCCGTCCAGAGCTTGAACAATCGGGGTAACGGTGTACCCAGACGCAACGATCCGTGGGCGATCGCTTCCGGTCCCTGCGACTGGCACAGCGATCTTCCGCCGGACCTTCCTTCCAGGCCAAAGGCCGGGAGTTGTTCAGGGCCAACTCCCGGCCGGTCAGAACGCGTCTTGGAGGCTTCCTTGCTCCTGACAGTACTCGGGTGAACCCTTCGTTCCTGGCCGAACCTCGTGGCGAGAAGGGACGTAATTCCCGTAGTAGTCCAAGTGACCGACTGGCCCCAACATGCACAGGCCGCGCTCGATCAGGTCGCTTGCGGTCCGACCATACGAGCCCTGCATTTTCCAGACAATTCCTTCGTCGATGAGCTGTTGGAAGAGGGCGATGGTTTCTGCATCCGTCAGTCGCCCCTCCTCCAACGCAATAATGCCGTCCGTGTACATAAACGCTGGTGGAAGGAAATAGAAGAACTCCGCCAATTGGGCGGAGTACACAGCGATGCCGAAGGGCCCTGGCCTGCGTGCCTCCCTGAAAGCGCGCCGGCCGCCCCAGGCCCCTGGGGCTCGGTTGTGTTTCCGAACGTGTTCTCGACTTGGGGGTTACCTGTTTTCGTTGCATGCTCGCGTTCCTTGGTCGGCCGTCACTGGTGCAAGCCCAGCTGCTCACCGCTGGGTGCGGTAACGATTCCGCCCATCGGCACGTCACCGTGACGGAACATTCGTCGCATCGGCCATGCAACCGCGTTTGAGCGCGTCCTGCACTTTGTGGCGGATCTCAGCCTCAGTCCACTTGGGCGTCGCATTCGTCTCGTTCCACGCAAGCAGGATCTCCATCATCTGGTCCTCCGGTAAGCCCCGATCTGCGAGCCGGCAGGCCGCTCGGAATGTCGCGTCGTGCCCGCCCTGGCCGGAAACCGCGAAGATTTTGGCGATGTAGCGTCGTGCACGCTCAAGGTTCGCGTCAGGAAGACGCGTCATTTGAACCACTCGCGGAGCCGTCCCCCCGAGCCAGTTCCGATTGAATACCGGGACCTCGTCGAGCTTCCAGTACCACGGCCCGTCGCCAGGAGAAATCCACTCGTAGGCCGTCTGACTCTCCGGATGGATCGAAGGCGGCGCGACGACATAACCCCCATCGCCACGAAGGTCAACGGCGCGATTAAGCAAGTACCGGCCGTTTCTCACTTCGGTTCCTGGGTGTCGGAAATAAAAGTGCTTTCCCTTGCTCGTCTTGCAGACAAGTGGAGTCGGCGGAAAAGTGCTTTCCCACCAACGCGTGGCTTCAGGGGAATCCGTGTCCACCACCACGAGATCGCTGACGCGGCCGGTGATCACCGCGAGATTGTACGCATTTTGATTCATCATCCCGAACCAATGGTGCAGCATTCCAAGCGTCGGACGGTGGCTCTGAAATTCCTTCCAGGCAGCAAGGGCCGGCTTCTTCCCATACAGCGGCATCACGGACCATCCCCGATCCGAGTATTCCAGCGCGTGGTGGAGCATGTACGCTCGTTCGAGGATTTCCGGCTTGACTTCCATCGTGTCCATATTCTGTTCCTGTTGGGCTTACGGCGCACGACGACAGCTGCCCAATCACATCGGCAGCAGTCCCTCGTTCCGAATCCGGGTCAGTTCCTCGTGCGCGATGATCCACTCCTGACTGAGGCCCCGCCCGCAGGCACGTTTCGAGGCATAGACCCGGCCGAGGCGGCACCACTCGCGGACAGTGAATTCTGCTTTGCCGAGGATTTCGGAGACTTCGGCGACCGTGTACCAATCCTTCACGGTTCGTTCGGCAACCAGGTCATGAAGCAAGGTTTCGATGCGGTCAAGTCGTTCCAGGAGGGCTTCAGCATTCACGGGGTCACGCTCCTATTTGCATTGTCTTTCGGCAGATCTGTGTTCTGAGCAGAACGGAGCGTCTCGGACCATCGACAGCGGATGCGTAGACGAAATTGCGGCAACCGTCAGCGGTTGCGATCTTCGGCCAGTGACCCGCCGCGTGAGGCAACCACCCGCGACTAGGTCCCCTGGCTTCCTTCCTGGGCAGGAAGGTCTGGGGGTAGTTACGGCTACCCCCACAGTCGAAACTTTCAATCCATCCCAGCTATCCCCCCTTCCTGCACGAACAATCCGGGTTCAGGCAAAGCTTCAAATCCGGAATGTCCATGAACGCGTTCCAGTCGCGGACAACTTCGTCGCTGATGTTCTTCCATGAAGGGAGTTCATCCCAGAGCTTCGACGCGTCGTAGTCGCCGATGAGCGCCACGCGGTCGCCTGCCCAGCGGCCGACCGAGCTATCCGCCCGCGGCGATACCGGCCGGCCTTCCATCGCCACGCCCTTGAAGATCTCCTGCATTACGAGATCCACGTTTTCCGCTTCGTTCGAGCCCAAGTAGATGTCACGCGAGGCAGGACCGTAGTAGTCGCCGCCGCCGCTCGCCGAACTCTTGCGAAGCAGCATCGTGAAAATGGCGCCCTGTGGATTGGCCGCCCACTCGATGAGCTTTGCCACGCCACCGATGCACCAGGGACAGACGTACTCCTTCTTGTCCAAGTTGACCGCTTTGAAGTACTGGCCCATGATCGAAATTGGGGAAGGGAAACTACTCGCTGCGATTCCTCGCAGCGGAAAACAACCGGGGCCATTTCGCAGACGCAACGTCCGTAACCGTTGCGGACTTGAAGCGAGCTGGCCCGGTTGTACGCTCGAAGCAGCAAAAGAGCTGCTCACCTGTGTTCGCTTTGAAACGTTTGCTTCGCAAAGAGCCGGAAACCTTACACCGCCAATTGCAGCAACGGGTACGCCGCCATACGTTTTCGGAAGTTTCCGGTCAATTGGCGTTTGTGTTGCGTTCATGTTCGAACGGCTCGATTTTTGGTTACCGGATCTTCACTGCGGAAAAGCTAGCGGCGGCTCCCCTGAAAGCCGCCGCCGCGCTCGCGCCACGGTCAGGCGTTCGAAGCTTCGCTTGACGACGGCTCGGCTTCCTTGCCAGCGACGTAATCCATCGCCAGGTTCAACGCAGTGATCGCCTGCGGAAGTTCGGCCAAGCCGAACGCCGAACTTGATTTCCACTCGTCGCCGTCGCGGTACCGCCGCTGCAGGTTCACAGACCGCAGGGGCTTCCTTTTCTCCTCCGTGTGATTCAGGAACACACTCGCTGAGACCGTGCCGATACGGAATACTTTTTCGGGTGATCGGGACATACGACACCTCACATTCCAATTGGGATCAGGACCGGGCATGACGGGAACTCAAGCCATTCTCGCGACGCGAGGATGCGACGCCCTGCCGGCCGGTACGAAAACGTAAACGACGCAGACTGAAGCCGACGCGCCGAAAACGGGCGCTCGACCTTCGAAAACGACCGCCACTCTCGATCGATGATCGGCCGCTGGTTCGGGAACCCCCAACGCGGCGGCAGACCGCTGGATCTATTTCCGGGTAAAAGGCCCATCGCGGGAGCCGTCAGGGCTCGGCTCCCGCTCGGCCAGACTGTCCGCTGAAGCCAGGACGAGAATGATCGCTTCAGGCGGACGGCATCCGATCGTCGCACTTGGCAAGGAGCGCGAGTGCGGGATCGACTTCGTCGCGATGCAGGAAGCTGGTTGCACGCTCCTTGCCGCGCGGATCGCGGTACGTTCTCCAGACGACGATCCGGAAGACGCCCGACTTCTTGCCTCGGCCGAAGGGCGGCTTGCGCATGAACACGCCCGCAGATAACCTGCGGTCGTGGGCAACGGCGACCGCCTTCCAGCCTTTGAGAGACCGGGGGCAGGCCCTCCCCTCGAGGGCTGCCTGTCTGTCGAAACCGCAGACACCACGAAAGAGATCGGTGAATCTCGGCATGGGAAAAGGGGGAAAGAAACCGGAAACTGGGAACAGGAAACACCAATCGCTGTGCGGATTTGGTCTGGCCTGATGCCCTGAGGATCAGGCGGTCAGCACGCGATTGGACGGTCATCTTGATGGACGGTTCTTGTCGCATGGCTAGTCAAACGTCTTAGGAAGCAGTCGCTCTTGCCCCGTCGGGTTTCTTCTTCGGTTCGCCGTGCTGCGTGTGATGCACGCGGACGGCCTGCTGCAGACACTTCCAGCACAGACTTGAATCGCGCAGGAAGCCACTGTCGAAAGTCACGGTGACAGCTTCGGCATTCTTCTGACACCAAGTGCAGGTTTCCGATTCGTGCCACGCACTGATCGTGACGTTCATGGTGAAAGTCCTTTCTTCTGAGTGCAGTCACTGTCGTTGAACAAACGCCACGCCGCTGGGCCTCGCCGATGGCACAGCGCCCATGGACGCGGCGGTAAAACGCGAGGGCGGTGATGCGTGTGAAAGCGACACGTCACGCTTGATAAATGGGCGATCGAATACGATCGCGCTCGTCTGCCCGTGACTGGCGGCTGGCTCCTGAACTGAAACGCTGCCGCCGTCGCCGAGCGTCCCCTCGGGCTGCGAGAAGGGTGGGGGCCATCCAGGGCTGGCCCCCAAGGAGTTTCATTAGGCTTCCTTCGAAGCCCCTTTCTTCTTTTCTTCCTCCGTCTCCAGGACGAACGCCCACGCGTCAGCCAGGAGCTTCCCGGCTATGGGGAGGTCGTCCCGGGAGAAGCTGTCGGTCGTCTTGAATTCCTTTCCGTCGTGGTAGGTCCGCTGCAACGTGACCTTGTGGAAGGTATCGCCGGTCTTCGATTCGTTCTCGAAGATGCTCGCGGTAACGCCGCGAGCGCGGAAGACCTTGACAGGTCGGTTGCTCTTTGACTCGGCATCCATGGTAGAGTGGGGAACGGATATAGAGGATCCACACCGAACGACCATGCCGCTCGCACGTCCCTGGATGTGCAGCGGCAGTGGTCGAGGTTGGTGGTGTGGCAACATCGGGGTGTCCAGAGCATGTGATCGCTCCCGAAGAGCGCGCACGATGAAACGACACACGAGACGCAAGGGGAAACCGCGACAGCATCGCGAGAAAGGAAGGATAGGCATCCGGGCAACCAAGAGCGGTCGTCAGACCGGACGGAGCCAGCGGCTCTAGTAACTGCTGGTATTATCCCTATGTCCAACGCCTTGTCAACAGGTGCGGCGCAAGAATTTCAGATTTCCGTTATGGGCGTTGCCGCGCGACGGGAAATCGTCCACTGCAACTGCGTGCAAACGTACAGCGACTGGCACCATCAGCGTAGTTGGGAGGACGTCCCTGCTCGACAGTCGCACGCTGACGCGAAGGGGAAGCGGTGGCGGTCACGGCACCGCGCACGCGCAGCGACGGCGGGCGGCGTCGTGCTCTTGTTGCTCCGATGGCACGTGGTGTGTGGACGACTGCGAGCACGACGACGAAGAAAAGTGCGAACACGACTTCTGCAGCAGTCGGTTTCCCCCGTCATGAACGACGGTCCCTCGTCGGAATGCTCTCCGGCAAGTCCGCCGACATTCGTGTTCACGGACGTAGGAAAAGCGACGACTTTCCCCGCGGCGCCGGGAACGGATACCTGGACGGCTGCGGATTAGCCGCGCCGTAACGGTCTCCCATTCTGCTCTGAGGACGAGGTAACGGGGATGATCTCTGAACGGCGGCAAGCGTGACAGCAAATCCCCGACAGGCGACAGTTACACGCTCGACAGTCGCACGCTGACGCGAAGGGGTAGCGGTGGCGGTCACGGCACCGCGAACGCGCAGCGGCGGCGGGCCGCGTCGTGCAGATTGCTCCTCCGACGCCACGCGTTGCGTACATGACGGCGAGTATGGCGCCGAAGATAACGTCTCCAAACAGAACATCCCACACCCACAACAAACACGTTCGCAGCAGCTTCACTTGGCGATAGCCAAGTGCGAACCCGGCAGAATGCCATAAGTGGGTTCGCAGGGGTGCCGGGGGCGCAGCCCCTGGCTGGCCTAGTGGAAGCGCGGTGTGGACCGATTGACCAATGGAAGGCTGGTTTCGAGGGCGAGTAACGCGAGCACTCGAAACCAACCCCGTCACGCACTAGGCCAGCCAGGGGCCGAGGAGCCTTGCGACGAGAGCCCCTGGCACCCCGAAGCTGCTGCGAACAAACAACTTACAAAACATACACACAAACTGCATGTACGTTCCGCGGCGGACCACTGACGGACCCACTGACGGACCCACTGACGGACCCACTGACGGACCCACCAACGGACAAACCTAAAGATACTGGCTTTATGTCACCCGTTATGAGCAAAGCAAAGCCAAGCAGTGAAGTGCGGCAACGGGCCACGGGGAGGAGTCAATCCGAGGCTGGCAATTGAGGATGTGCAGGACACGCGTTCATAACTGGCAAATGGCCTGACTGGTCGCTCGTTGGCGGGACGATCCCGTCAACGGGAGGGTTCACCAGCGGCCCCGCCTCGCCCTTACAGTTGTAGGTGATCGGTTCAAACAGAAATGCCTCCGGCTTCAGGTCGGTCTGCGAAATGAAAAGCCAGAGGTCAGCTCCTTTCATCTTGGAAATCGCCTTCGCCGCCGCATCGCGGCGATGCGGGTGCGTCGTGATGAAGAGCACCGAGAAGGCTGGCAGTGTGGTTTCCGGGAAGTGCTTGCGGTGACCATGGCGGGCAGCGAGTTCGGCGTAGCCGGGTGTTTTCGCAGACGCGATCTGGCGGACACCCGAAGTATTTCGGTCCTGTTCGATGTAAAAGACCTTGCGGTGGCCGCGAAGTTCCAACATGAATGCCGCGTCCGGCGAGCACGACAGTGGGGGAGCCTGATTCAACTGGGTGTGCAGGTAAAAGCGATCCTTGTCGCCTGCCGTCTTATTCACCGTCTCCCACTCGTTGAACCACCCGCAGAGCTTGACGTCGGCTTGAATCGCGATGGCCTGCTCGACTGTGACGTGCGTGTCAGCGATCGCGACCCAATGTGAAAGCAGGTCCGAGCGGGGCGTGCGGGTGTTCGTGGCGAGCCAGCGTTCGTCATCGAAGTGCGATGCGATCAATTCCGCCGCTTTGGCCGTGGGGTAGTACACAGGCGCGGCGTTCATCTGCCCCGTGGGAACGACGGGGATCCGGTGTTTGACGACGTACCCGGCGTGGCAGAGCTTGGACAGACGCTTGCGAGTGCTTCGCCCCGAATTGTGGCCCGGAAAGCAGAGCTTCTGGATTTGCTCGCGGGTCAAGACGTAGTACCGGCAGATCACCGTAAGAACGGCGATGTCGACGGAGGTAATGGGCATCGACGACCTCAGGAACCGTGGGTCTTCTGGGGTGGGTTCCGGCAAAAGAGACCGAGCGGGGCTCGAAAGCTGAGCCGCTCGGTAGAAGGCTTCCCGAGGTCGGGAAGGGACTTCCGGGCAATCGGTCTTCAATGCCGCACGGGCATCGACGGTATCGATCGTCGAACCGGAAGGCGCGTCGAAGCGTTCGTTCGCATTCATTATCGGATCTCCTTGCATTTCGTCAAGACCCGTGGCAAGCTGCCGACGTGGAATTTGGGAGTCCCACATCGGCTCCAGATCTGCGGGAGCAACTCGAGGCTGAGCGACGACTGGCCAGGATCGAACTCCTGGAAGATCTTGCCAGGCTGGCCGACAGCGAGAAGCACATGGGATTGAAGACGCGACTGCGCGAACGCTACCGCGGTGTCGTTGGGTGTGAGCCTGAGCGGCGTCACGAAGTGCAAGCCGCTTTGGAACGGATCAAAGCTGGCGAGTCGGGCACAGTGGTGGACATCCTCGCGTCGCATGCTACCGTTGGGTCCTGAAAGGGTCTGCGGCCACGGACTGTTCGACGTTGGTGACGGACGTGGCAGTGAGGCAGATGGTGGGCCGGATGACTTGCTGAATCCGTCGCTCCGTCTCGCGGTCGATCTCGTTTGGCGGAAGGAACAATCCGGAGTGGAAATTGCGTTCGAGCAAAGCTTCGACCTCGTCCAGGGCCCCAGGAAGCTCGCGGGCAAGCGTGGAAACGTCCCACCGGAGGTGCCCCGGTGCCGAGCGCTTGACGGAAACTTCGAACAAGCGGTCGTTGTCGACTAGGCGCAGGAGCGCGATTCCTCGGGCGAGCCTGCGGACCTTTTGCTCCCAGAGGTGTTGACGTTCCTCGAACGTAAAGTAGGTGCGCCGCGACAGTTCCAGGAAATCCTCGTAGATGGGAACGAGCGATTCATGGCTCCCGCGCGTGGTAGTGGAGGTCGCGCTTCGGCCCTCACCCTGGCGGGAACTCCCGCCCGACGCCTGACCGTCCGAGACCACGTGGTGGTCCAGCCGATCGAGTTGCGTGGAGGAACTGCGGTTCTGCGACCAATTCTGGCCATAGTCCTGGTGCCACTGCTGGGCGTAGCCTTCGGCGGCTGACCAGGACGCGAGTTCCACCGTCCTGTGGCCGGTCACGAGTTGCCTGCGGTTGTAGATTTCCTCTTTGATCTGCATGGGATCGTAGGAAAGCGAGGCAAGTTCGTGTGCCAGGATATCGGCGTCTTCGCCCTGGACACCGAAGATCAGCCGAGATTGGGCCTGGAAGATCATGGAGGTTAAGTCGTGCGTGCCCTTCTTGAGCTGCGAGAAACTCTGGTGCGAGAGGAGCAGACGCAGGCCCAGTTGCCGGACCTCGGGTAGCGCGTGTTCGATATCGGGACCGACGAAGTTCTGGAATTCATCGAGGATGAGGTACGTGGGGAACACGATGCCCCTGGGAAGCGAGCGGGCCGTGGCGAGGATCTCGTTCAGTACCAGTGCCCCGATGGCATCCGAGAGTTGGGGGCTGAGGCGGTTTCCTGGAGCGAGATTGATGATCACGATCTTGCCCTCGCGCATGAAGCGAAGCACGTCCAGCCGGCTCTGAACGGTGCCGAACATGCGGCGCAGGATATCGCTCTCGAAGTACGGCTTGAGGCGGTTTCTCGAAGATTCCAGGATCCGGACAGCCTCGCCGGACCGTGAGTGGATCAATTCCTCCCACTCGTAGCGGAGGCGTTCAGGAAGGATGGCGAGCAGGTCCTTGTGGTAGGGGCTTCCCGGCATGAGGAAATGCACGCAGTCGGCAATTGTGAGCCCGAGCTGTGCCGCCGCCCAGAAAGCGTTGAAGGTCCAGCGAGCCAGTCGCGGCATGGCTTCGATGTTGACGCTCTCCCAGGCCCGCAGAATGATGTCCGTTGCTCGGGCGACCTTGTAATAGCCGTGGGCAGGCGTGTCATGCAGGAGTGGGTTGAAGCCGAGCACCACGTCTTCGCGAGCGGGTTCGATGTATACGAGGCGTTCGCGAACGTCGTCGGTGCAGTACTCGGAGGCGATCCATTGGAGCAGCTCGAAAGAGAAGTTACCCAGGCGATCGAAGATGAACACAGCGGCATGGGGCTGGTGGAGCAGGAGCGAGTGCAAGAGCGTGTGGAGGGCGGTCGTTTTCCCCTTGCCCGTTCCACCGATGAGGTGGTAGTGCGTCGTGAATGAGGATAACGGGAGCCGCACACTGTTGCCAGTTTCGACGTCGTTGCCGAGCAGGATGCTCTTCATGGCCGAAGGTCCTCCATCATCTGTTGCGTGAGTTCCGCGTACCGGGCGGCGAGTTCGGCAAGCTGGGTCTGCTTTAGGCGCTCGGCGATCTGCAGGGATTCGATCTGCGCGCGTTGAGATTCGTACCACTGCGCCAGTTCGAGCGGCGAGTATCTGACCGTTTTCGCGGCTCCTTCCGCAGCGAGGTTTTCGATCATCTCGACGAGGCTGCGGGCTCGAGCTTCCACATTCTCCGGTGCGTGCTCCTCGGCAAGGTGACCGTGGACGTACTCCTCCAGGGCTTCCTTGGAGAGCTTCGCTTCGATCGCAGGCCGATGTTTTGCATAGGCCAGATAGACTGATGCCCGCGCGTCCGCCCTTCGTTCCCGGTCGCAACTCGTGGCTCGTGCAGATTGCTGATTGTGCTGGTCCTTCCTCCACTGTTCCTCACGACGGTCCCGCTGCATGGCGTACTGCCTGTGGCGATCGCGGGCATTTCGGTAGTGGCGCGCGATTGCGTCGCGGCACTTGAAGAATGGCCAGAAGATTAGGGAGAGAATCCAGCGAATAGCCGTGGCGATTGCGTACAACATCGCGAGCAGAATCCACGCTGCGCCGACCGACAGGGCCGCAGCAGCGAGGGAACCCAGCACGTGCGACACCAAATCTTCAGTAAGTGAATACCGGCTCGTCGCGATGCGGCTGCCGAGGGAGATGACAAAAACGGCGGCACCGATGCGATGGCCGAGCTGGTGGAGTGAGGGGTGCCGTTGGACCATCACGCCGCCGACCGATCCGAGAATGGCCGCCAGAAAGAGGAGCGAACACACGTCGTCAGATTGCAGAGGATTGGTGATTTCGGACATCGTGACTGTCCGCAAAGGGACTGTTCTCCAGTTGCAAGGGGGGCCAGGCTTCCTCGTCCGACGCCGAGAACGCCGACGTACACTCGGCCCGATTCCGGAGTCGTAGAACGGTACGTATCGCTACGATAACGACCACGAACAAGGAAATCGCGATCGACAGTCGCAGCGCAACGCGGCGAATTGGTGCCTCACGGAGAACCCTGACCTCAAGCGGGGCCGGCACTACGCTCGGCGTCGCCGGTGTCGTTTCCAGCAGAAGCGGGATGTTCTGCATTTCGTCCCAAATCCATGAGGGTGCTTTTCGATTCGGCAGGGGGAGTGTGACGTTGGTCGCGCGGTTCAGGGGAAGAACGCCTTTTGGGACGGAGGATTGCCCAGTGGCTGTACGGAAGCAGGCCGCCATGTTTCCGACGCTCGCAGAAGGGGCTAGTCCGACGATTGCGGGGTGGATGACGAGCGAAAGTTCCGTCTGGCAATCGGATGCAACGGCGTCAATGCTGGTGGCTGGTCGGCCACGATCATCAATGTGGACAAGCCGTACAGGCGGGGGACCGGGGAGGCGAAGATCGAGCGACGTCCCCCGAAATTCGATGCCCGACGTGCCGTCGTGGACCGGCTTGAGTTCAAGTCGGATCGGGTTCTTTTCGGGACAGGATTGAAGATCCGCGGCGAGGCGCAACCGCACCGTATTTTCACCACTCCGAAGTGTTTCGGGGCGGAGATCGACACGCCAAACCGGAGCCTGGGCGGCCACATGCAGTTTGGTGTTGGACGGGACTGGGCCTGGGAGATGCACCCGAATGTCAACCAGAGTGGTGGCGATGCCGGGAAGGCGAAACCATTGCGGTGTCCATATGCGATCGGTTGTCGCCGTCATGGCTATCAGCACTGCGTCTGGGGCACGGAGGTTGGGATCGTGGAATTCGATTTCTGGCGGAACGAAGGTCAAGTACGGGGGGAGATTGATGGGGCGGATCGCGAACTTCAGCGAATACCGCAGGTCGGTACGCGCGACGTCGGATCTCGAGGGCAACAGTTCGAAGGCCAGCGGAAGTTCGTAGTCACCGGGACCAGGGAGCGTGAAGACCTCCTTCCCTTCCGACAAGAAACAGCCCGGCGACGGGGTGATGCGAAGGCTACAGGAACGGTCGATGTTCTGGGTCGGATCTGTCGCTTTCACGTTGAATTTCAGTCGCACGGGATATCGGACCCGCAGTGCCAATGGATCGATCCATCGGGGTACCTCGGTCATTTCTAGAACCGCAGTGATTTCATTTCGGATGCGGATCTCGGGCAGGCTGACCGGTATCTCAAACTGGTCTGGTCTGACAAAGCATGGCTGGATCAAGAGTGCCGGGCCGGTATGCGGCACCAGGGCGGCCTTAAAGGGAAGACGAAATTCGGAATGGGTGTCCAGACTGGCCGCCGAAGTGACCGTCATGGTATTCGGAGGCGAGCGTTCACCGAGGAGAGCAATGGCCTCGGTGGCCCCTTTGGCGCTGGCATCAACGCATTGGACGCGGACGCGCGGTTGTGAAGCGGGGCGCACGTCGCATTCGAGCACGACGGCCCAGCGCACCTGCAACGTGTGCTGGTCGTCGAGTCGCTGCACATCCTCAATGTTGACGACGGGACGGACTGCGACCGGAAGAACGGTTACGCTGTCGCCGTTGATCAGATCGGCCGAGCCGCTTTCAGCCAGACGTTTGGCGAATTGGTCGGCCCCGCCGGCGCCCCATTGCTTCAGGTAGACCGCTTGGTTTAGGCCCTGCTTGCGGCGTTGCATGAACAGCGCGTCAAGTTTGGCCTCCGCCTCGCGGATTCCCACCGTATTGGAGTCTTCGCCGTCTGTGAACAGCAGTACGACCGCATTCTTGCCCCCGCCCAATTGTTGCAGGGCTGCCAGTCCTTGGCGCAGGCCAGCCGCAATGTCGGTACCTCCGGAGTTGCCGGAGAGCTTGTTGATGGCCACTACCGCCGGCTGGATGTCGGTGAAGACCTGGACTGCCGATGGCGATGAGCCAAATGTGATCAAGGCAAACGGTTGCGCGGTGGTCGGCGGGCTGCTGTGAAGGATCGCGGCGATTTCCGTGCGGACGAGTGCGATTTTCTCGCCCGACATCGAGCCGCTGTCGTCGACGATGGCCAGCCGCAAGACGGGCTGTCCTACGGCGGATGTGACGGCGGCGGTAAGCAAAGCAGAACTCAGGAGTGCGAGCCGGACGTTCATGAGTTTGTTCTCCCTTCAGGGCGCCAGGGCGGCCTTGGAATCATGAAACCACGAATAAAGGCGTTGCACCGTATCTTCTCCGCCGTACCGGCTGAAGATGGCGTTGGCATCAACATTGTCCACGAAAAATTTCTTGAACTCGGGCCAACTACGCTCCATTTGGTACACGCATTCCCCCAACGTTCGGGCCATCAGATCAGCACTAGCGATTACTGTACCCTCGTCGTTGCTGTACCCGAGATGGATGACGTAATCGGGTCCGATGCCCTTCTTCATCAGGTGCTCGGTTTCGACGCGAAAGGCAAAACCGTTCGCCAGTACTTTGTGTGCCTGCGCATCGCCGACCACACGGGCGTAGTGGAACGGCTCGACGACAAACGAAATCGGCGGCAACAACAGATAGTCGTCTTCGCCCAGAAGCAGCTCTCGACGAAAACCAGTCGAGGCAAATGCTATCATTAAGAGAACCTGCAGAGCGCTACCGGTACCCCCGCCCGAGCTGCTAATGAGCACGGGGCGGATGCGCTTGAAACGCGCCTTGCAACGCAGGTCCGCGATCGTATCTCGGAGAGCCCGGCACACCTCGCGTTTGTGAAACAGGAAAAGTAGTTGACTGAGGCAGCGGGTCGTCCGAGCCCCATTCGTGATGTCGCTCGGACGGAGAAGGTCCTTCATGCCCTCGATGATGGCGACAGCCTCGGGGCCGAAGAGCCGCGCGTTTTGGATGATGGCGTCCATGTCCTGCGCGCTGGTTTCCATGAAGTATGTCATGTCTGCAGGACATGGCTCGTCGGGGTGGGTATCGATCTGGACAAGGGCCTGTAAAAACGGGCAACCATCGACTTCATGCCGGTGACGGAACGTCCTGCCGGCGCCGGCGGCCACACCGCCGAGAAGCAGATTCAGGAATACATTGTCGTGGGCGAATGCGGATCTGGTCATCTGAGTTTCTTCCTTCGTGCTGAAATCATGTAGTTTCCATCCGAACGTGGGGTATCCATCACGTATCGCCGCGTACCTCGAACACCCGTTTAAGTTCGGCCAGAGGCAATCCCGTCTCACTGCCCGGAAGCACGCCAAAGAGGTGTGGACGATGGCGTACGTCTTCTGCGGTCGCGTAGTATGTGAGCAGCGTTTCGCTGTTGCTATCAATAGCATAGGGATAGCCGAGGATGGTCCGAACGACGGTGATCTCCCGCTCTCCGGGCGGGGCCTCCACGCATTCCGTATTAGGAATCCTGCCAAAGGCATCACGAAGGTCTTGATGGGTCTGATGATCTTCCGCTCCCAGGGGTAGCGGCAAGCGAACGACCATCTTCTTGGCGGTCTCGACCTTGAAGACCGCGCGGTCACGGCTCCGTAGACGACATAAGGGAGCAGACTTCTCGTACAGTTGCCGCACGACATGCCCTGGACCGGCGGCACGGACCGCGGCGTACACGGAGCTTGCGTCACCAATCGATTCGCGAAGCAGTTCTCGAAGTGTCGCTGCGATATCGGATGGCGAAATCCGCGAGAGAAGTGTCGTCGTCCCGGCGGGGACTGCGATGAATGGGTAACGGCACTTGGCAAGGCCGTTCAAACGATCCGTCAGCTTCTCGATCAGGCGTGTCGCGAGTTCACGGCGATTTTGGGAGCCGAGTTTGTCCATCAAGCAGGAAAGAAGGTCCTGTTCACTAGGGCCATCTAAACGAAGCAGGTTTGAGGACTCCGAGATGGCGTGGCGCCGGTAGCCCTGGGTTCGTTCCTCCTCGAGGCAGCGCGCAACATTCTCGTAAGACGTGCGCACCTCTGCGGTCACACGCCTCAGTTCTTCGATCGTTGGACGGGCATTCTCGACGGCACTTCGGATTGCATCGTTCGCGACCTGTTGTGCAAATGCTGCCAAACAACGGTCAAAATCCTCCGCCGCATGCTTTGCCAACCCCGCGATCACCCGGACGCATATTCGCTGCGGCAGACTCGACCCGTCGTGCTCAATCTGCATCTTGGCTTGCACAGCATAGCGAAACTGAGGGTAAGCCTTCGTGTCCGGGGCGGGGTAAATGATCCCATCCAGCGACGCCGTTGCGTCCGACAAGATGGGCGACAGTCCGTAGGGTGCCGACTCTGCTTGAGATCGGAGTTGTTCGATGCAAGGATCCAAGATCCGTTGGACGTTCTGACGGACTTTTTCTGCGAATTCTCGTTTCATTTTGGAGGGCCGATCAGAAAAGAGCGACCGCAAAATCTCGATCCGACGTTCCAGGGCGTGGGGCGGTGCCTCGGCGATTTCTGGGTGAGTAAGCAGTATCGCAGTTGCGTTGCGGACGACCGCTCGCGGATCCAGTTCATCGAGGTTCACAGGATTGGCGGTTCTTCGCTCAAGATCCTCGCGAAGCAAGGTCAAGACGGTCAGACGCAGGTCTTCGAGGGCGCGTTCGTCGAGATGCGTCATGGCGGCATTGCAACTTCCCCGTCGCATGATTTGGTCCGGTGCGTCATACGCCGGTAAGGGACGCGACGTGAATACGAAACCTCCCCTCCGGCCGTTTCCGTTGCCGGCGGGGGTATGTTGGTGCTCGTTGCATGTTTGCGGATGCATGGAATTGCCTCACATTTGGTTGACGCTTGGAACCTGATCCTGCGGCGCTTGGACCGGTATTGGCAAGGGCTTGGCCGCGCTGGCGCTATCGTTGCCTTGACGGGCTGGAGGGGCGATTGGTACAAGCGCCTCCGGCATCAGCGGTGGGAATTCGGCCGTCGGCATTGCATCGGGTATGGATTGGCTGGCGGGTACCGCCTGGACCTGAGGGGCCAACCCCTGTTCCGCCGCCCGTGGCGTGTGCAGACCGTACAGGACGGTCATGGCCGTCACGGATACCGCGATCACGGACGATCCGGCGATCACGGCCAGCATGAGGAGTCGCCGGTTAATCGCGGAAATCGCCTCGGCGAGTTGATTTTGGAAGTAGGCCTTTAGGTCGTCGCTCGACCAGTGTCCCGGGCGATCTGGGGTGGCGCCCGGCACCAGTGACTCCCGCTGTTGCAGGAAGGCATCGGTAGCGTCCTTTAACGACTTTCCGGCACGGAGACCTTCGACTAGCTGCTGCTCAATTGTCTGGTCCGCCCGAACGACGCCCGCGTGCTGCGCTTCGGCTGTACGCCGAGCCTGCGCGACCAGGCTTCCACGCCGTCCAACGATGAAGACAGACAGGGCGAGTAACGCAAGACAGGCCAGGATGGGGATCGTGGCCAACGCAAGCGAGAGGGATGCCAAAACAGCCACAACGAGTCTCCCATGAATCGTTTGAGAGGGACGGAAGGTGGAACGAAATGTCGTCCAGGCGATTCGCAGGCGTCCGCATCTGACAGCAGACGCCAGCGGGGCAACGGACGTAGTACCGGCGGGCGGCAGTCATTAGGCTCTCCTGAAGATCTGCCCGCACCGGAGACAGATTGCCTGGAAATCACGAACCGCAACCCGCACATTTACCGGTGGCACACAGCAACAACTCCACTTCTTCAGCTTGGTGCTGGATGACGGCACATGACGTAGAGACGGAATTTCGGGGAAATCAATGTTGTACTTCCGGAGGATGTCGAAGAAGGGCGAATCGGGCTCGTATTGCGTATGTCCAACGTGATCAACCACGAGGCCAAGACTTCGCGCCTTGTGGCGAAACTCCATATTGTGATAGTTGTTTCCAGATGGATGCCCATGGACCGATTGCCAAGCATGGAGAAGCTCATGAAGAAGGACACCAAGGATCTGCCACGGCTGGCGATCAGGCAGGTGGCGACGATTCAGTGCCACTTCCCCGACCAACCCGAACCCATTATGGCCCTGGTGGAAGTGGCCGTAGCGACGCCAGTGAAGCCAGTCCACGCAAAGCGACACCTCGGCAATTTCGAGTTTAAACTCACAAATGAATCGTTCCTTCCACAGCTGTAGCCAAGAGAGCAATTCACGAAGTTCCCAGGTATCGTCCGTTTGCTGGTGGAGGGACAGGGCGCTGTAGATTGGGCGTGTACCGTCGGATTTAACGCGGACAATATCCGGCCCGTCCATCTCGTTTGTCGGGAGAATGTCAGCGGATATGGGGGTCATGAAATTTGGTCCGTAACCAAGGGGACGCACAAACACAGGCCACCGAGACGGTAACGTCACGTAACGGCCGCACGCATGCCCCATCGTGGCGTTGGTATTGCATTGCAGGCATTTATGGAATAAGACGTATCGTGATGGCGGTGGCGGCCGGTTTTTTTGGTAAGTGCCGGGAATCGTACTGGAATATCCCGCTTGACACCGGAAGTGCATTGGCCATAATGACTTACGAAGATCGTCCAAGCCCGGCGAATGTGCGAAGATGATCAACAAGACCGGAGCGAGGCGTCAATCGGCGAGCGGGTCATGACCGAGAATCAAGCCGTATCAGCGATCGACCGCGTTATCCAGACGATCCGGGTGAACCTGCGATCAGGCGGCCCCCCCGTCGACTATCAGGCCTTGCTGCTCTACGCCGGAGGTGACTTAGACGCAGAGCAGTCCCGACGCGTGCGAGAACACATCGTCGCGTGGCAGTCGTGGAACGATGCCTACTGGGAACTTGTGGGCGACCTGGCCGACCCCCACGGCTTTTTCGACGACGATCGCTCGGACGAGCTTGGGGCTGATACGAAATGGCCGTAGCGGTGAAAGCGAAAGCGGTGTGCGACATACGAGAACTATTCGATGACAAGAAGCCGGGCGATGCCGAGTGGGAATCGCGGTTGGCCAAGCTTGTGCAAGCAATCGCAGAAGATGCTCTACGGCGGCGTATTCGATCGCCGCAGCAGATCGGCATGATTCCGGATTTCGTCCAGGACACGGTGATCAGAGTCTTGAACGCCCTTCGCTGCGGCGCGGATATCATGCCAGTGGCGTTCAAGTCGTACGTCACGAAGGTAGCGGTGCGACTGGTCCTTGACTTCACTCGACGCCAAAAAGCAGCCGGCAACCTCGTATCGGTTCCACTCGTGGATGAGCTGGTTTCCAGGGATCCCGATTTCACGTCTCGAATCGAACACCAAGACACGGTGGACAAGATCAAGTCCCGGCTCAGCGGCATCAACTTGGCGATTTTCAGCGGCATTGCGGAAGAGCTGACTACTTCGGAGATCGCCAAGAGAAACGCAATCCCCGAAAGCACTGTTCGCCATAAGTGGGCGAGATTGAAAAGGACCATCGCGACCTGGCTGCGGACACTACAGGTACTCCTGTGCCTGTGCTAGAGGAGGCATTCGAGGCGATGACGGAAGATAGCCGTACAGAGAAGTCCATCGACGAGCTTGTCCGCGTAATAAGGGGCAACCTTCGTCCCGAAGGCCCCCCCGTCGATTATCAGGCGTTGCTGCTCTACGCCGGAGGGGACTTGGACGCAGAGCAGTCCCAACGCGTGCGCGAACACATCGTCGCTTGGCAGTCGTGGAACGATGCCTACTGGCAGATCGTAGACGACTTGGCTGACCCTCATGGCTGGTTTGCTGACGATGCAGCAGACGTCCAGCGCCCAACTGGCCGCAATTGGAGCCTCCGAAGAATCGCCGCCTTGTTTACGTCTGCTTGCCTGCTCGTAATTGTCGCGGTTGGTACATGGTTGATCATGGGACGAAACGGAACGGTCATTGACGAAGTTGTTGATTCGCCAGGCCGCGTGCTCAGAAGGTACGCAAACGGAGCGGTCACCGGCCCTGAGTCGTATCCCGAACCATGGCGGACCAGAATTGACAAGTTGCTCCGGACAGGGCGAATCAAGTATCCCACGGACGTTCTTGCTTTCGCGGACATGCGTCTACGAGGTTCCCCTTCAAGCACGTACATTGCCCCGGTAAGCACCGTGGTGCGAACCGACCGCCCGACCTTTCGATGGAAGCCTCATCGTCGGGCTGAGTACTACCACGTTGAGGTCATCGCCGCTGACGCCGCGATGCTGAAGAGTCCGTCAGTCGATGGCACAGAATGGGTGATCGATACACCATTGCGTCGAGGAGAGGTATTCTCGTGGAGAGTGGTAGTCGTGCATGATGGACAGGAGGAGGATCTGGATGAATTGGAGCCGAGGTTCATGGTCTTGGCGAAGGGATCGCTGGCCGAACTTGAACGGCGTGAAGCTGAGCTTGGCGAGACAAGACTAGGACGCTCCCTGCTGTTCGTCGAATACGGCCTGATGGACGAAGCGATTGCCGAGCTGAAGGAGCTTGCGGCGGCGAACCCCGATTCATCGCTTGCTCGATCGCTGCTGGAAAGCATTCTCTCACGGCCGTAAACAACCAAAGTTGCCATGTACCAGTTGTCTTCGCAGAGCGTTGTTGTCGTCTTCGCGATATCCCTTGTTTCGGGCTGTTTTCGGAGCCCTCATTCTGCCGAAACGCAAAACCGGGAAACAAGGGCGGAACCACGAGTGGCCGCTGAACCTGATTGGTCCACTGCTGACACGATACCAAGACAGACTCGGGAGGATTACCGCGAGAAATGGGCCGTGATCGTGGGAATTGACCCATACAAGGAAGGTAGCGGATTTCGAGCGCTTACCACCGCGGCAGCAGACGCGCGGAAGATCTGGTCCACGCTGCGGGATGAGTTTGGGTACATAGCCGGCAATGACGAGAGGGGCAAAGATGGCCATATGCTGCTCGTGCTGAATGAGGAGGCAACTCAAGAGGCGATTCTTTCCGCGTTCCACCACTGGCTTCCAGGCAAACACGTCGATCCCGATGATGCTGTCTTCGTGTTCTTTGCCGGTCACGGCGAACGGCGAGAGGGCCAGGGCTACTTGGCAGCGGTCGACTCCAAGAGATCTGACCTTGAAACGACTGGCGTACCACTACGCCTGATCGAGGCCGCTCTCTTATCTCTCAAGTGCAGACACAAAGCCCTGGTCATTGATTCCTGCTCCTCTGGCAGTGTCTTTGCCGAAGAGGACATGCTGCCCACAGATGCCACCCCAAAGGGTTCCGTACCAACTGGGCGGCCAGTGAAACCTGGACGACAAACGGCGCCGGGAAATGGGACCGACGTCCGGGCAGCAGGGAGCCATTCAACCGACCTGGATCGCTTCTTGTGGAATTCGATTCGAGGTAGCGCGTTCTTCTGTCTTGCGTCAGCCGGTCCCAAGGAGGGGGCGAGCGATCGGGGCGAAGGCGGACATTCAATCTTCACCCACCACCTGCTCAACGTCCTAGAGGAACGGGCTGATTCCGAGCGGACCGCCGACCATGTCTTCACGTTCTCCAGAATGGCTGGACAAGTGGCGGAGCGGGTCGCATCGTCGCCACAAGGCGGGCAGGTCCCGATTTGGGGCCGTCGAGAGCCAGGTTCGGGGGAGTTTATTTTCCGGCCGACCTTTCGTCGCCTTACCTCGCGAGAGGCCACCGAGCGTGCTGAGTTCAACACGCGTATCAAGTCGGCATACTCGGCATGGAAGTCCGGGCGTTATGAGGAGGCCAGAACCCTCCTGGGCAGTGGTTCCGACCACGACCTGACTGGCGTGACGGCAGGATTCTCCTGGCGTTTCGTGAACCGCCTCGTGCGCCCGAGTGTCGAGGTCGTGATCGAGAAGGGGAGTCCATTAACTTTATGGTCATATAGCACTGCGGAGGATCTGCTGGCGTCGGGTGATGCTGGGGGAACCCTGCGCTTGCGCAATCTCGCAACGCGGCGACTGCTAGGAGAAGCATTGCAGCACCCGTCGGCTGTCGGCGATGCGTTCGGGCATTTCATAACAGATCTGGCGTTGGGACGGAATGGTACTTTGCTGGTTTCGGCCGGAAGTGATGGGACGGTAAAGGCATGGGATGTTCGCGAGATGCGATGCATGGCCACGTTTACAAGCCCGGGCAACGGATCGACCTTGCGACCTGCCAGCTTAGCATTCGGCAACGAGGATCAGGTTCTCGCGATCTGTTGGCCACGCTGTGTGCGACTCGTCGAGATAGAAGAGTGGCAAACTCGACAAGAAGTGTCATCCGAGAACAGGCTTACCTGCACGGCCTTCAGTCGGGATGGTCGGACACTTCTGCTCGGACGCGAGGACGGCTGCGTTGAGGTGGTCGGCCTTGACCTCGGAAAAGAGCGGCACGTGGTGAAGATACACGATGCAGCCGTAATGAAAGTGACGTTTTCATCGGTGGGCACGCAGGTTGCTTCCTACGACATGACAGAGTTGGCAGTCTGGGACTACATGGATAGGACGGTAGCTTATAGGCATAGTCGATCTGATATCGGTGGGATTCAGTTCTCGCCTGACGGGAAGTACCTTGCAGTTTCTGGCGGGTCGCGATTCGAACCGTCGGAAGTTGTTGTGTTGAATTCCGATGATGGTCAAGAAGTCGCAAAAACAAGGATGCCGAACGTCGTCGTGACCGGAGTTTTTTTTTGCGGAGATAGGCAATCCTTGTGTCTTGCTGGAGCAGACGGCAGCGTAAGACTGTGGCATCGTCCGGTGGCAGAAGATATGGTCATGTTCCCCGTGGCGCAACACATTCTGCCTGATATCGCATTTGACAACCAGTCAGATAGAGTCGCCGCGGCATGCACCATGGACAAGAAGGTAAGGGTTTTTCGAGTGGCGGACTGCGATAAGAGAATGGATCTGGACTGTAGCGTAGGGCCGGTTTGCGTAGCGTTCGATCCAAGGGGAACAAATTTGGCGGTGGGAGATGGGAAGGAGATCAAGATCTGGAATACAGTAACAGGGGTATGTTTGGAGTCGCTTAAGGGACACGAGGATATAGTCCTCGATATTGTCTGGCGACCTGGCCGCGAAGAGCTGCTTTCCTGCGGCAGGGACGGCAGTATCCGGATTTGGGATTTGGGCGAGAGTGGGTCAAGAGAGATCTTTCGAAGCGATGCTGGTTCTGTACGTTCACTTTCGATTACGCAAGACGGAGCAGTTGCGGCCTCAGGTGGTGACGACAAGATAGTTCGGCTTTGGGATCTTGAAACGTGGAGTCAGCTCGGTACATTGGAGGGGCACGGTTATTCCGTCTGCAAAGTCGCTTTCTCACCTGATGGACGATCGATTTGCTCTGCGGACGGAGGATTTGATAGATTCATAGAGATGAGTGGTCCTGGGGCTATTATTATGTGGGACGTGGAGCGGGGATGGGAGAGATGGCGAGGACAGGGGGTATTCTGTGGCATGGAATATAGCCCAGACGGTGAGAATGTTGCCACAATTGGAATGGCGTTCCCGCTTGGTGAAGTCACGACATGGGACGCTATGACTGGCGCTCAGTTTACCCTCTACACAAGAACATCTTATCCGCAGAGTATTTCGTTCAGCGGTGATTCAGGATTGCTCGGTGTGGGAATTATCGATATACAGGAGTTCCTCAAGCGGAAATCGGCGGATGTTTCACAATCTGCCGTTCTAGCGATTTGGGATGCGAGAACTCCTTCCGCTGTGCAGGAAAAGTCCGGAGCTGACAGGCAATAGGAGCAGAATTGCACTACCGAATTTGATTGTGCCTGGCGGCTGCTTCGGCATCACTCTCTTTGGTCATGTAGTAACCCTGGGTGGTCCGTATGTCGCTGTGGCCGGCCCAGGCTTGAACCTGCTCCATCTTGGCGCCGTGTTCGAGAGCGTTGGTGAGTGCGGTTTTTCGAAGCGAGTGGGTGCAGATACCCCGGCGGCCGAGACGGTCGGCGTCGAGGCCGACGTGGATCGCGTACTTCTTCACGATGTTCAGGATCGCCCGTTGCGAGAGCGGTCGCCGGGTCGGGCTACGTTTGTCGGCGGCCAGGGCGCAGAAGAGGGGAGCATCGAGGTCGTCGAAGCGGATGCCGGCGCGATCGAGCCAGCGGAGGATCGGAGGTGCGGCTTCCAGCATCGGCTTTCGCTGCCGCTTGCTGCCCTTCTCACTGACGACGATGTACCAGTCGAAATCCGTCCGTTCGAGATCCCCGATCCTGGCCCGTGCGATCGCCCGCGACCGGCAGGCCGTCTTGAAGTACGTGAACAGCAGCGCATGGTCCCGTATCCCGAGGAGCGTGTTTGTATCTGGGGCGTGGAGCAACCGACACGCTTCCCGCTCGGACAGTCCCGGCGTCGTGTTCTTGTCGACGCGGGGCGACGTCACCGCCTGGATGTCGCCGACCAGGTTCCAGGCGACGAGCCCCTTCTTGCCGAACTGCTCGTAGGTTCCGCGGATCACGGACAATGCCCTGGCGACCGTCGCCGGCCGGCGGCCGGCCTGGACCATCCCTTCCTTATATATACGAACGTGGTCGCCCGTGACCTCGAACGGTTGAACCCCGATCTCGGCCATGTGCGACAGGAAGGCCCGCAGATCATCGTGGTACGCTTTGCGGCTGTTCGGCGACGGCAGTGCGTCGCAGATCCACGGGACCAGAGCGGCTGCTGCTTCGTTCGCCTGCGCCGCAGCGAAGAGCCCGGCAACTGCCGCCCTCACCTTTCCTGAGGTGTTCAGGTCTTCCGCCTTCAAGGCGGGCAGCATCGAGTGTGCGGTGGCGGCCGTCGGCACCCGGATGGCAAGTGACCGTCGCACATCGTCACCGCGGACCAGGCCGAGCTTGACATCCTGTGATTTTGCGCCGTTGTTACGTCGGCCTCTGAGCACCGGCGACATATAAGGAAGGGAGAGAGAGTACTACCGATAAAGCACATTAGGGGAAGTGCTCTACGTTAGAAAGGGGGAATGCTGGACGAGCCCTTTCAAATGTGGCTTGTTCGCGAATCGGAGACGTGATCTGCGCCGCGTCACAGGTCGGACGATCTGTCAAACGGCTTTGATCTGGTTCGCATCGAAAACGTCGCCCTTCTTCACGGTTGTTGCGCCGGTGGTCTGGCGGCGCTACGCTGCTCGCGCTGCTCCTGTTCTTTGAAAACCACACGGGAGGTTCATCATGACACTGATTACGCATTGCGGCGCGCGTCAGGTGACTTGGGGCGACCTGGACCAGATCCCCACCCCGCCAGCCACGGAAACGTGGTTCCCGCTGTCGCACAGCCAAGTCCTTGGCTCGGTTGTGCAGACGCTGGATGCGGCGGGGTTTGGCGTGAAGTCCATGGCGCTTGCGGTTACCCCGGACGATGCGCGGTTTTTCGGCACCATTCAGCTGCAAGCTGAGATCTTGCCAGGCGTGGGGATGGCCGTCGGGATTCGCAACAGCACGGACAAGTCGATGCCCATCGGCTTTTGCTGCGGACAGTCGGTATTCGTCTGCGACAACCTGGCGTTCAGCGCGGAAATGGTCATCAACAGGAAACACACTCGCTTCGGCGAGTCGCGTTTCAACGAAGCGATTGCGGCGACCGTCTCGGGGCTGGGCCAGTACCAGCAGGCCGAGGCGAAGAGGATTGATTGGCTCAGGAACACGGAGGTGTCGCCGGACCGGGCGAACTCGTTGATCTTGCAGGCCTACGAAGGCGGGATCATCGGGGCCCGCCTGCTGCCGGACGTGATTCAGCAGTGGCGGCAACCCAACCATCCTGAGTTCAAGGAGAGGACGGCATGGAGCCTCCTCAATGCGTTCACGGAGGTGCTCAAGGATCGTCAACAGCGGCAGCCCTCGCGGGCCGCCCACGAGACGATCACCCTGCAGAAGCTGATCGGCGGCGGGTACGGCGTCCCCACGCAAGCTGTCTGATCAGCGAGGCAGGTTTCCATCGGAGCAGCACGCCCCTTCCACAGTATGGAGGGGGCTTTTCGTGCAATTGGGAGCGACCGCCGCGGACGTGACGCACTATTCCGCATTATTTCTGTCAGGCAAAATGCAATCGTAACGGGCATTTCACAAACGGCTTGCGATCAGCCCCGATAGAAATCGATGGTTTCTGTCACTTTGCTTCATGCATGCGGCTGCGGGTGCATGTGGACATGTCGGGGGTCTGGAGAAAGGCTTCGCCCACCTCCAGTTGCTCGACGGCGGCGGGCAGATCCACGCCCTTGGGGCCACGGAGAAAACCAGCGACTCGTTTCGACATTGGGTAATTTGTGCGAAAGACGATCTTGGTTCCGGCATTGCCGACGACGTCGGGATGGAAATCGTCGAGTCCCTGGCTGGCAACGACGACGACAATTCCGTATTTGCGCCCCTCCTTCATGATCTTCGGCAGCGTGACATCCCTCGCAAGGCGGTGCGCCTCATCTAGCACGATGGCCAGCCGTAGGCGTTTCGTGTCGCCCCAGAGGAACATGTCTTTGTAGACCTTGCGCAACAAGAAAGCGCCGGCAGCCAACTGCAGGGCTTCGACGCCAAGGTGGCTAACGTCGACTACCAGGCCGCGTTCGAGCAACGCCTTGAGTGCGTCCGCCGAAGCAGATTCGGGGAAAAGGCCAAATTCTAGCAGTGGGCGGCAGCGAGCGATGACGTTTGAGACTTTGCGCTCCTGTTCCAGTTCCTCCAGACGCTTCGCGAATTCAGCGATGGTTGGAAGCCGCTCTGGCGTACCCGCCTCGAAACCAAGGTCAACGTAACAGTCGCAGAGTGCTTGATAGACTGCATCACGCTGCATATCCCCTAGGCCGCAGACGTACTGAAAAATCTCTGATACAGCGAAGCAGTTGCTCTTCCACCAATTGGTCCCCGCCGATTGGTTCACCTCGGCTTCAAATGGCGAGAACGGCAACCCATGAACAGCGTCCAGTACAGCTGGGTGAGCAACCTGGTTGTAGAGCGACTCAGGCTTTGTGAATTGCCCGTGAAAGTCAATAACGAGCGCAGGAAGTCCCTGGCGTCCCAATTCGCAGAGAATCCGTGTGGTGGTAACTGACTTACCCTGGCCGGGTATGCCGACTATGAAGAGGTGCGGGCTACCCTTGACTCCTGATCGCCAGAGGACTGGTTCGCCGTCGAGGGTCTGCCCCAAGTCGACCAAGGTCGTTGTCTCCGGCGGGGCTTCCATTGGAGCGATGGTAGTAGGGTCGTTGGCTGGCGTCGGCAACAGCGAGTCCGGCGATGGGCTTGCCGTCGGCAAGGCAGCCTCGCCAGTTGCAGGCGATTCAGCCGCAGCATCTGGTACCGACCCCTCCGCCGCCAACATGGGTTGCGTTGCGTTCACATCAGGTCGATACTTTGCGGCGACAGTAGCAGGCGGTGTATCAGGGGCGGATGTCGAGAATCCAGCGTCAAGCACGTCATTTGCAGTCAGGAATCGGATTTCCGCGTCACGCAGGTGAAGCACACGCTGCGGCTTGCCTTGGAGATTGACAATAAAGCCCCAACGTACGACACGTAACTGGGAGATGCCAGATTCCAGTCGGTCGATTGCTTCCGACAGTTTGGCACGTGTGTCGTCATCATGTATCAAACCGTAGCGCACAGCTCGCCGCAGGTAGAAGTGCAGGATCGTCGCCAGCCTCGCCCTTTGGAGTAGCTGATCAACGCGAGCAGGCTTTTCCTGGAAAAACATCTCTCGGAACACTCGTTCGGTGGCCTCGATCTGATCAACCATTCTCTCGGCGAGTTCTGCTGATGCAGCCGGCGCAACGCGTGACTTGACTTCGATAAACGTTGCCACGAGGCGATTCTGTCGAAGTTGAACCCGCAGCAAGTCGCATCGGGATGCAGATGCCTGGGACGTGCGTTTTCGGGCTACCGGACCAAACAGTTCAGGGTGGGCATCAATCGGCACGAGAATAGAATCGCTGAGTTCGCCAGACTTTTCGAGGTAAGCCGCCACCACGCCAAGGCTGACTGCCTCACGTGCCCGTCCGTCGTCGCCCAAGACTCGTAAAGCTAATCGGCCAGAAATCGTCTTGAGATACCGCAGCACCCTCCCAACGCTGTCTTCGATATGCTGAAAGCCGAGTTCCGTCATAGCGCGCGCCAGGATCTCCTCCACCTCCTCACGGTGCGTCGTCGTCACCAGCATACGGTGCCCTAGCCCGTCGAGGAATTCCGGGGCGTAGTCCAAGAGGTACTTCTGTGCAACCTCGGCCAAACCTGGATCCGAAGGTGCGTCGTAGAACTCGACACCAAAAAAGCGATCAAGAGTTATCACCCAATCGGACAAGTCATGCACTGCATCAAGATACTTCCTCTCGTCGCTCGCGACTGTGACGGCAAGCGCTGGAATGCGCTCGGAACTGCCGCCATCCAGCAGTCGGCCCAAGCCGCTGAGCACGCTCTGATGCGTGTTGACCAGAGCGGGCGTGAATGCCTTGTTCGTAGGATGCCGGGCGGTGTGAGCGTCGATAGCCAGCCGAAAACGATGCTGCCAGCGAACGCCATCGGAGCCAGCCTCGAAGCCGGGGAGCATTCGAACGAGAAGGCCGCCTAAAGAACAACTGTTGCCAGTCGCATCATCCGACATCGACACCACCTCTGGGCGAAGGCGATCCATGATCAGCGAGACGTTAACGTCTCCACCCGGCATGTTTACGACCTGATCCTCTGGACGAATCGAGATCGAAAAGAATGGCGCGAGGTGATGATGGCGACCTCGAGGGCGGGTTTCGTACAATTGCTGCTGCAGTCGAGTCAGCGGTGGCAGACTGGTTGGCAGAGGGGGGGTGACGTGCGCAAACAACTCCAGACGCGGGGGCGCATCCTGCCGCTCATCCGAGACGTCATCGTCTGCGTCGCCTGTGCCGGCGGCGTAGAAACCGCGCAGTGCTTCCGCCGCAAAGGTGCCGACACCTGGATTAACCAAGCTCACGCGGAGGGTCTCCAGATACCGATGAACTTCGTGATACGCGCGGAGTTCCTGAGAGACACGTTCCGGCGGCAGATCGGCGAGCGAGGCCTCGTCTTCGGAAAGGGCCAGACTCCGGGCGATGTGGGCGATGCGGCGTGCTGGGTTTCGGACCTCCAACGGTAGGGCGATGCCCCAGAAAAACTTCAAACTTTGAACGAATAGGAATACCCCGCCGGTAGAATCCGGGATCATCGCCGGGCAGTTCAACGGTGTGAGTTGGGTCAATAGCGCCATGTCCACCAACTTGGGGCGCCGCCTTTTCTCCTCCTTGAGCAGATCGCTTTCCCAAGATCGCAAGAGATCGTGGTAGGCCGCGTACCAGAGGACGCGAAGCGGATGCGTTGGAAGTACCAGAACACTACGTTCGACGGTGCTTCCGATGGCGATGTCCAGAGAAAGCGTTTCGACCTGGAGCGCATCGCGAAGAAGCTCAGGAGATTTGGCTTCATCCAGCAATTTGCCGTAGGCGTTGGCGTACGCGACAGCGCGTTGCGTGAGTTCGGGCGTCCAGTCCGCGGTTTCGATCAGTCCCCGGTGTTTTTGTTCGGCAAGCTTGCGGACAAACTCCTTTCGGCGTCTTAGAAACTGTTGACCGTCCTCCGAGCCCATCAAGGCCGTCAGGGTCTGTGGCACGATCCCCGAATCTGCATCGAGGATCTCGCTGCCCTCGCTTGTTGCGCGGTAGCAGGCCGGACAGTCTTGTTCGTCGATGGATCGTTGTTCAATGCGACGTAGCACCGGGCTAAGGCCCAACCTGGCAGTGTACCGACTATTGAATCGGATGCTGAAGTAGTGCAGATCTCGCTCGCTCCATTCGCCCGGCATCTCGTCAATTGTGGCGATCGGAAGTTCGCACACTGCCTTTAGTCTCGCGTAAGGTATATTTGGGACCGTGGCCCGGCGCTCACTCGGCGGTGGTGGCGCAAGTTCACCCGAAATCGCCTTGATCCAGAACTCCTCGCTGATACCCTCAATCGGTCGGCCATCGGGATCGGCCAACTCGTTTCCCTGCTCGTCGAGCCCGACAACTCGGACTTGGGCGGCCACCGAGGCGTCCTCGGGCAATTCCACGTCCAGCGGAATCGATATTTTCTTCGTTTTCGCCGCGGATCGGGCCTGCGGTAACTCCAGCGGAGGTGCCTCTCCTTCGGGGTAGTAGTCGCGGGAGGGGATAATCTCGGCTTTCCAGCGTTTCAGATTCGCGGGCGTTGTGGGATTGGATTGCCATGCAATCTTGATCTTGCTTTTCGGGCCGATCGGAGCTACAGGCTGAGCACCAGGTGCATCCTGATGGAACCCCGACTTCTCCTGAACCCTGCCGTCCTCATCAAGGAATGGCAGCACCTCGATGCTCTCCAGGTCGGAGGCTTGCCCCTGGATGAATATCCACGCATCGAAACTGATGCGCGCCCGATGTGGCTCCTCGGCAAGTCCAGGTAGCCAGCCTCTGATGTCGCGTAACCGTTTGTCCCCAAGGTAGGCCAGGAGCTCGGTTTTCACGCGACCGTCGCGTAGTCCGCAGGCCTCGAGGCGTTCCCTGGCAGACGTATTCGCGCGAGCAGGATGAATGAGTTCTCTGGCGCATTGAAGGTTTCTTTCAAGACGGTCAATGCAGGAATCCCCTCCCACATCGGGAATCAATCCCAGCCTCCACATCTCCGCACCAGCGCGCGTTACAGACGGCTCTGAAGCAATCGCTGCGAGGTAGTCAGCTCTTTGCTCGGGACGGCTGGACATGGAGCCTCGTGGCGTCGACATGATGCGGCGCACAAGCGACTGAATCTCGTCGGGCAATCCCGCAGCGAGGGCCCTGACCGCCTCTTCCCAGAAGCGATCTAAACTGAACGTGGCAAAGGAATTAGTCAGTGAACTCGTCGTCGTATCCATTACGGCTGTCGGGACAAGCAGTGCGAGACAAACCTGTTTGCGATTTCGCACTTCGATTGCCCGTTCAGCCGTTATTGTCAGTCCGTCCTGCGCACCTGCAGTAGAAAGGACCCATGCCTCCCTCTTTTGGTCGCTCAGTTCTTCACGAATTCGGCGACATACCGTGAGAGCGTCCTGGGCGTCGAGGTGGTCTACCCGGAGGCAGTAACCAGGTTGTGCCTGACGCAGGTCCTCGGCAATGTTCAGGGCCAGCCGTTCCACAAGCATAGTAGCGAGCGCCATCAGACCACCTCCTGCATTTCAGGCATTTGGAGATACTGGGCAGTAAAGTCGTCGGAAAGCGCCTGAAAGAACCCCATCTGGCGCAGCCGCCGTTTCAGTGCCTCTAAGTTCTTCGCGGCGGCGGCGCGGCCCGTTGCTCCATCGAGAAAGCTCGGTGGACGGTTCACGATGAGACCGTAGCGTGTTTCGAGAAACCTCAAGAAGTCGCTCAGCTTCAGTACGGGTCGCACACCGACGCTCTTAAGATCACAAGTCGGGTCTTCAACCATTGCCACCTGGACCAACGTGGTGAGCAGATCATCACTCATGCAGTAACGCCAGTTTCTCCGGCCCGTGACATTGCCCGTGAGTATGCCGTATGGCTTTCGGAGACCGCCGACTGACCAGAACCACATTACGGCTCCCGAAGTTGCCTTCTGTCGTTGGCTTTCGCTTAGTAGGGCGACTACCGCATCAATGGCCCTTTGCCCGTGCGAGAACGCCGCAAACACCTGCTCTGCTTCCGCTTTCTCTGCATCATTCTGCGCGGCTTGATACGTTTCGTGTTGAATAGACTCAATCTCCGCCTGTGCCCTGGCCTCGATTCGGGGGTCTTGCCGAAGAGAAACTAGACGCGATAAATACTCAGGCGTGGCGAGACCCTGTAGGCCAAGCTTGAGATCGTTCTGGAATTGAACAAATCGGTCGACAGTTCGGAGGAGAAACAGGGAGTCGACGTACTGGCGAATCTCTTCTAGGTCGCGGTCGACGCACGCGCGTGCCAAATCGTCGCTGGGACTGGATCGTTCTCGTGTGAAGTCAGCGTACAGTTCTGGGGGCGTCGCGACGTCTGCCGTGGTCATGGCGGGTGTCAATTCGCCGGTTGCGACGAGCCTGTTTGTGGCCAGCGTCAGCTTGCACGTATAAACGAAAAACGTGAAGTTGATCAAAGTCATCAAGCCACGGGTGAGCGAGAGAACGGGTAGACGCCGTTTGTAGGCAAGAAGATAAGCGAGGACATCTCTTGCCAGACTCTCGGCAATCGGTGGAAGAGCGGGGCCGATGTCACCGAAACTTTCGGCCACACCGTGGCTACTTGCCTGGAATCCGTCCAAATAGCAAAGCGACAGAAGCGTGTGGACATCCACCACAGAGCTGCCGTCGTAGCGCCCATCATACGTTGGGGCAGCGTCAATCTTGATTCCTCGCGCAAACGACTCCCTGAAGAGCGCATCGAGTCTGGCGGCGGCAGCTACGTCTGTCTTCTCCCCGGTTGCCAGCCGGAGCAGCTGATAAAGGAATACGTGGGCATTACGCTGTCGCCGAATCTCTGTTGGAAAGCCAGTCTTGTAGGCAAGTAAGGTAAACGGCAGTATCGATTCGATCTGCTCACCCTTCTTCCCACCCAAACCGACTCGTCCGATCTGTAGAATTGCAGACCTAACCCACCTGTCTAGCATGCGTCGTCCGATTTGATCGTCAAAACCGTCCAATCGTTTGTGTTCAAGAAGGCGCTCGAGATAGACCGAGATCTGCTTTGCATCGTTGACCCGAGGCCCGCGTTTTTTCCCGCGAGTTACGACGAGGTAATACAGGGAAGGCAAGAGACGCTCGACGTCAAAGTCATTCAGTTCCACAGTAAGAAGGCGAGGAAAGTGCCACCCTCTGCTAGGTTTGGGAACGACGATCTTCATATTGCTACCTCCTCCCGCACAAGCTTGCCGTCAACGATGCCGACACGGTGCGTGCGATGACCGGCCTCCAAAATCAGGACCTCCTGTGCCGGCTGCGTAAGCAGTTGATTCTTGAAGATGGCCAAGTCCTCCACCAGCGCCCGCTGCTCTTCTGGCCCCGCCATGCAGCCTTCGGCTGCCCGCATGAGAAACTCAAAAAGATCGAGACCGATGATCAGTCTTGGCGTACCATTTACGTTTTGCAGAACCATGTAATCCCGGACGGATTCAACGGCTTCCTCCGGCGCCGGGGGCCGAATGAGACGAAACGTGTCTGCGGAGTACAGCTTCATCACGACGAGGTCATCGTTCGATGCGTCGGTGAGCCTGAGTGCTAGTCCTGCTTCTGCGGGAATGTCTGGAACTCCATCGGCACGGGACATGCCCCTGAGGAGCGCATCTCGCAATTGATTCAGGTCAGACACCTCGGAAAGCGCGTCGCAGAACAACTGGAAGTGCCGGTATGGCAGCAGGTTGCTGGGATTCGGGAACCGCCGACGGGCGCACGCCTCGCTTTCGTTTGCTTCGAATACGTAGCGACGCTTCAGCGAAGCAATGCGAGCGCCCGCGGAATCGACGGCATACGCAGGCATAGGGCGCTCTTTAGCAGCGTGGAACAGAGTCTCGATCCAAGACACCTGCTCCACGCCGCGGTGGAAGTGGAGATAACGATCAAGGCGAGGACTGGGAACAAGCGCCGGATCCAGTTGCTGCCACTCGTCCAAGAGCAGGTCAGGTGACCCTGATCCGTCGAAGACCGACTGATAATAGGGCGAATTCGAGTCGGATGAAAGCCATCGCCCCTCCCTGGATTCGCGATGCACATCGTCGCATCCCAAGTCGTGGGTTATCACATAGGCCAGCGCGGATCGAAGATCTCGAATCGTGGCTCGACGTTCCCGCCGCAGGTGGACCGCCATCAGCAATTGTGTGAGCCGCAGCCTCGTCGGCTGTGTCAGGGAGGGATCTCGGAACGACTGCACGTTCGCAAAAATGGGACAGTGTTGCCGCGTCTTGCAGGTTTCGCAGATCTGCCAGCGGGGCGGCTCAAGGAAGCGGTCTAGGATACCGGAGAACAAACTGGGGGCGTCGGGGCGCGTGCCGACCACGCAGCGACGCTTCATGTCAATCAACAGCACTCCGTCGGCTTGGCCGCAGCGATCCGCCAGCTGCGGGCGCAGACGTTCCCAAAGCCAAGGATAGTGCGAATTGCCGTAGGTCTCAAAAAAGTCTCGTAGACGCCCATCGTTTACGGCTATTCCGACGCAATAGCCCGGTTTTGGCTCCCGCCGACCGGCCAAAGGGTCCAAAACCTCGTGGAACAAATCATCAGCGGAACGGCCTTCGTGGGACTCGGATGCGTCGTAGAGGGCGGCAAAGACTGACTCGCCGCATCGCAGTCGCCATCCTGCCGCGCTTTCAGCCTCAACCTTCGCTTCGCGGTCCCTGAGCCGATCGTAGAGCCGTTGGAGAAAGGCCGTCTTGCCGTCACCGGGATTTCCCGACAGGATGACCAGCCGGAAGTTCCCATCCACGATCCTGGGGAGAAGGTCTTTATCGAGGCGAGTTTCGACATAGGTGTCGCGGCTGAAGTCGCTTTCCAGGCCTCGGTTATTGGTATTCCCAATTCGACTGTTCCGGTAGGCTCGCCGCAATTCATCCACAAACGGATTCAGTACCTCCAACAGACCCGGAACGGGTGCCGGAGATGGCTCCCGCACGGCACGCTGAAGGGATTCGCTGAATTCTTCGGCCGTGGGAAAGCGATCACTGGGATTCGGTGCTGCGGACCGGAGCAGCACTCTAAGCAGTTCTCCGCCGAATCGTTGCTCCTCGTCCTGGGTGAACGGGATAAGTTGATCCTTGAGGCGGCGATCATCTTCAATTCGATAGGGAAATCGTCCGGTCAGCAACTCGAAAAGAACCACTCCGAGAGAGTACATGTCGCAAGTTGGCGACCAGCGTTCTCCACGTTCCACCTCTGGTGCACGATACGGGGGCGTACCAACATGCGAACTGGCCTCCGCTTCCGCAGTAGCCAGCCCAAAGTCGATAAGACGAACGGGCTCTTGCTCCTCCTCAGGAATCAGGATATTCGACGGCGACACGTCCCGGTGAATCAGGCCACGCCCGCCGAGGTACGCCAGCGCCGCCAGCACGTCTTTCCCGATCCGGAGGCACCCCTCGGGATTGGCAAACTGCTCTTTGATTTCTCGAAGCGCTGCCCCAGCGACGTACTCCAGCGACAGGTGGAACTTGCAGGTTGAGGGCCGTACGTCACGGACTTTCGGGAGGTTCGGATGATGTAGTTCCTTGAGGCTTTGAAACTCGGCCTTGGCAAGTTTCATGGTCAACTCGGGATTTCGGATCCGCTTCAGTACCACCATATCGCCACTCACCTCATCCCGAGCCAGATATGCGTCCGCCGTGCCGCCCTGGCCAAGGACCCGCAGCACTTCGTATTGGTTTTCGACGATTTCGCCCGGCTTGAGGACGTCTGCCTGAACCCTGCGACGAGCCTCTTCCTCTCGCCGTCCTTGCTCTTCAATGATTTTCCGTACCACATCGGCCGCCGTCGGACGCTCCTTCTGTTCCATGCCCAGGCAGGTCGCCAGTATCTCCTCGAGAAAAGCCGCTGGACCACACATCAGATCGGCGCGGTGCCTTCCTAGCCGCGGAAACGACTCTGCCCCCAGTTCGGGCTCGTACCCTGATATCCAGTAAAACAGCGACGCAGCGAGGCTGTACACGTCGCTCGAAGTATCCGCAAACTCTAGACTAACTCGGCACTCAAACGCCGTGTATTGGTTCTCGGGGTCAATCTCACGAGCCTCACCCGCCACGGTTTGAAGCCCCCGAATCCTGGCGATGGCAAATCCAGTGAAGACTACGTTGCCCCGTTCGTCCAGGAAGATTCGATCTGGGGTCAACCCACGGTGGACCACGCCAGCATCGTGGACGCGAGACAAGCCCCTGAACGCGGCCTCAACAACTGGGACGATCTCCTCAGCGGCCGGCGCACCTTCCGTGCGATGAGCACGCAAGGACTGCCCTTTGACCAGATGCTGAGGGATGACGCGAGACGAACCATCCTCCCACGAAAAATAGGGATCGACCCCTGGCGCGACGCTCTCGCCGCTCAGCCGTTTTAGTGCCTCATACTCCCGCAGGCAGAGGTTGTCGTAGGCGGCGATATCCTCCGGAACTGCGGTCGACGGCCTGGGGATAAGCTTCAGGATTCGTTCGGAGCCGTCGCGGTGTTTCGCACGCAACGTCCGTCCAACGCCCGCACAATCGAGCGTTTCCAGGATTTCGAAATCACCAACGTTCCTGGGTATCTTGGGACGGTCTTGTAGGCCGGCGAGTTCAGCAACGATCTGCTCAGCAAACGGCTCGATCGACGCTAAGTGGGCCTGTTGTCGATCGATGCGCGGAAAATGTTCACCGACTTCCGAGAGTCTGACGACCTGATCTCGAATACGGGGGTCATGCACGAACAGCCTGACGTCGTCCGCAGACAAAACGATTCTCGGCAGGACGAAGTGTTCGGTAACCTTGTCCTTCAATCGGGGGATGTTTCGTCGGAGCAGGCCAGCCAGACGCTTGGCAACGTGATTCACCTTCCCCAGCGGGTTTATGTAGCTTTCCCCAGTGCGCAGCACCCAACCGGTTTCGTTGCCGTGGATCGCGCCACTCCAGCTCTTTTCGTCGATGATAAAAATAGTATGCGGGGCGACGACGATGAAGTCGACCTCTCGCGTCGAGCCATCGGGATCGACGAGTTCTTTATTGCAGATGATCCGCCACCCACCGGGCAGTTCCCTGTCAAGGCACTCGGCAGCCTTCCTCTCGCCCACTCCTACGAACGGGCCGACCTGGATAAGCCTTGGTTTCTTCGGCGCTGCCATGATTCTGATTCCTCAAGAGTAATCGAAATCACCCGGATACTGACGGATGTCGCACCATCGGGACAACGAGGATGCGCGACGTGACACCACACATTCGTCCTTGTACGTCACGTACAGCAAATCGGTGGCGCGGGTCATTCCAACGTAAAGTGCGCGGGCAAGGTTTGCCTGCCGCTGGTCGGCATCCCGCATTGTCGGCGGAAGCTTGACTCCATCGACACCGAACATGAAGACAACGGGGAACTCGAGGCCTTTGGCCGAGTGGGCGGTTAGCACTTTGACAGTCTGTTCCGTCAGATCGAAGTTGTTCTTCGCGACAGGATTTTTGTCGAGGACAAAATGGCGGATGTTCGCTTTGCTGAGGCATTCTTTCAGCCGATTCCAGGCGCCCCACCACGTCGTCACGAGGACGGCTATGTCTCGATTTCCCGCGAAGCCCTCCCGCACCAGTCGGCGAATCTCCTTGGCAATGAACTCGGCCTGTTCGTCGCGGGTAGGGGCGGAAACCACCTGAACCGGCTGGCCCTGGAGGGAGAACTCTCCGGCAAACGGTGTGCGGCTATCAGCGACGTCGGACGGGTCGTCGGATTCTTCTGTGAAAATGGTACCGACCGCGAAACGCCCAATTTGCTCGGTGTTCCGAAAGTTCTTGGTCAGGAACAACGTGGAGGCATTTGTTCCGAGCAGGTCGCCGAGCGAGGCTTCCTGATAGATCGACTGCGCGCCGTCCGTGACAACCATAACCCCACCGCGCTGTGGGCGGGCCATGTGGCCGACCATCGCGAACCACGATTGTCGGAAGTCTTGCCCTTCATCGACGAGGATCGCGTCATACGAGTGCTTGTAGGAACCAGCGTCCACAAATCTCCGTATGGTTTCTTCCTCTCGCTGTTCGTCGGCTGGAGTCTTGATCCAGGGTACCTGAACACCTAAGTCAAGTGCCCACCTGTGAAACGTCGACACGTTGACGCAGCCACCGGGTGTTCCGACGAGGTCTTTCAGGTACTTGACGAGGGTACGATTGAAACAGAGTACCTGAATTCTCCAATCGGGATGCATCGCGGCTAGATACCTTGCTCGGGCGGCAAGAATCAGAGACTTGCCGCTCCCGGCAACCCCCTTGACGATGGTCACACCAGAACTGAGCGTTCGGGCGATGCCTTCCTGCTCGGCGGTGAGCCGAACCCGGATGCTTTTCCGTTGCGCCCTCGCTTCATCGCGAACGAGCTTAGGGCGCTGAAAACTCGTTTCTGGGTAAAGTCGATCTCGGAGCTGCTGAAGTAAATCAGCATTGAGGGGCGTGGGACACGGCTCGAGGTCTTGGGTGAGGCGCATATCGCCGAGCTGATCCCTCGTAACGAGGCAGTGGCGTGGGATGGCGGTTGTAAGGCGATGGGCACGAACGTCGGCGTCCGTGATGTTCGGCAGGGCGATCAGACCCTGAAGCAGGGCGTTATTCGTTTCGGGCAATCGGGCACGCAACTGCTCCAGACGCGGATTCAATTCCCCCGCGGGGTTTACAAAATCTCCGTGCTTTAGCCGAACGCCATCTCGTCGAACCTCTTGGACCGCGTCGCAAGTCCAGTCATAGACGTCAATTGCGACGATCCCGAATTGGGAGGTGATTGCGACAAACCGTGGTCGCTGCGAAGAATTCTTCGGGTGATACCAGACCCACACATCGGAGGGCATTGCGGCCTGAAGTGCCTGAGCTACTTGCGCATCTGCAACTCCAGCGGAGCCGGAAGTTGTCATATCCGGTGGAATCAGGATGGCCACGGTGGTGTACTCCCGTCGCGCCGGGCCGCGGCCTACCTGCCCGCAACCGGACGAAATGCGTGGTTTTCCCCAGGCAAGAGGTCCAGGGACGGCCTCCTTACACCGACACTTGCCCAAGAATCCGCCCCATTGTCAGCCAAACCGTAGGTCGGCACAAGTCAACATCTTAGTGGCAAAGTCACGACATTGACAGCCCCCGAAGGATTGGACCACGGACGGTAGTCGTGGCCGTGACAAAATCTCTCGTGACCGATGCCGCATCGTGTCGACGAGGCCGTGGGGAATTGGACCAGCAAAACGACGAAGTTCGGGGCGGCTGCTGCTGGGGAGCCAGCGTGCGAACGCCACGTATTGCCTTTTCGCCGGCTGGAGGGACAAGGGAAAAAACCCACCCTCGAGCAGCTCGCGTCTGCCTGTTGCGATCGGGTTTACGGAGGGCTTTGCCCCGTTCGCCGCTCGTTGCGGATGGTTGGCCGTTTGCGAATCCGTCGCCGAGAAGTATGCGACGAAGCCGCCAGCCGCCGCGCCAAACGCGGACCGGTCGGATTCGTCGGCCTCCAAGGCAGACGGCCTGCGGCTGATTTGCTTTGAGTTTCTGGCCTGACAGCTCTTGGCAAGGGGAGCTGCGACAGGGCGGCGCGACAGGCCGAATGCTGGCTCGACGCACGGCGGACGGTAAACGTGGTGCGGTATCGCGGTATCGTTCATCAGTCTCCCCTTTTGACGGGGAAGGGGAATACGGCTAAACTCAGGCGAGAGCAAATTAGTTCCGCAGCACCACTCGGCCTGCATTGGAAGGAAGTCATGAAACGCGAAGAAATACTGAAGAAGTTGGCTTCTGGGGAGCTGACGGTTGAGGCGGCGAACGAACTCTTGGAAGAGGCCGAAGGACGCAAGCGAGGCTCCTTGTACTGCAAGGTGAGTCAGAAAGGCGCGATCAGCGTCTACGGCCTTCAGCGCATGCCCGTCACGCTTTACGTGGAGCAGTGGGAGCGACTGCTTGGGTTCGCCGACGAGATCCGACGTTTCGCGGAGGAAAACGACGTGCAACTGAGCCGGAAGGGAGCAGCACGGGAAGCAGATGAATGATGGGCCGCCAGCGCGTGGCATGGGCGCCGGTGGGCCCGCGTCGAATTTGTCGCTCGACGATACCGTTCGTCGAAACCGCGAAGCGGAGGATCAAAATGCTGTTCCTCGATCTGCTTACCAGGGAAGAAGCCGACGCGATCCGCCGCACCCTGACCCCATCACAGAATCCGCAAAGGACTGCGAATCAAGGACTTGCGGCGTTCTGCCGAATCGACGAATTGGACAAAATGGGACAATAATTGAACAAAACACGAGATTGGCATCAATGCTCTTCTGCCATCCAGCGTGCCCCTGCGCCGCGACCTTCGTAGCGAACGAATACGTCGTCTCGCAACGCCTGGAGCAGGTACTTGATCTGACGCTGCGAGAGGGCTGGCAGGACCTGCTCCAATTCCGCCAACGGGCAACCCAGTCATCGTGAGTTCAAGGACAAGACGGCATGGAGCCTCTTGACTGCGTTCACGGAAGGGCTCAGGGATCGTCAACAATGGTGAGCCCTCGCGGGCCGCCCACGAGACGATCACCCTGCAGAAGTTGATCGGCGGCGGGTACGGGCTCCCCGTGCAAGCCGCCTGACCGATGGCGCAGGTTTACATGGGAGCAGCACGCCGCTTCCACCGCGTGAATGGGGCTTTTTCGTGGGCTCGTCGCCACTGATGCCGGCTTGCGATCCGACGGGAGGCGGAACGGCATCTCAAGCACCAGCCGAAGCCCTTGCTGTTCTCGCACTGCTAGAATGCAACGTGTGCTAACCGTTCAGTCCGCGGTGCTGGCTCCGTCCAAGGCCATCATTGCAGCGAAAAAGCTGTCCGCGTAGTCGCTCGCGCGAGCCACTACGTAGTGTGGCAGCACACAGTACGCCAGAAGCGAGGCTCCCACGGCGACCAGCGTCGACACCAGGGCGGCGACAAATCCTGTCCCCCAAAATCCGTACACCCCCCAACATGTCACTGTCCCTATGAGAGCCAAAGGAACCCAAACGACGCGCAAGCCGGTCAGGTTGCGTGCAAGTCCATAGTCTGCGTTGTGAAGCTGTAAGCGAGAGGCATGTTCTGACCTCCAGAGGAGATTACGCACCTGAGTCAGAGCGTCGTTGATGATAGACTGTATCTCAATCGGTTCCTGGCTTTTTGCTGCCTTCGCGATGTCGAGGCCGGTCAACCGTCTTATGGCTGCATACCATTGTTCCCTCTGTTGTTTCGAGCAAGTAGAGTCGTTCGGGCTCAGCCGCACGTGCGTCGGCGCATCATGCGGCCACCGGGGCCACAGCTGACGCTGGAGGCGATTGCCCAAGGCAGATGCCAGATGGGAGAGTCCCAACGCGAACACTGCGTATAGTCCGACGCCAGCAACAATCGCAGTCAACCAGTTGTCAAGGGGAACGTTCAAGGAGAACGCCGCGGGCAAAAGGACAGTAATGGAAAGTACTGCGGGCACGAAACGCGCTTTCCGTTCGTAACCATCGCTGAGGCTGAAGAACGACAAGACGGAATTGGGCTTGGAATCTTGTGCTGTCATGAGCGTGTGCAGGGAATGAGGTTTTCGATACGTTCCATCTTGCCCAGGAAACAACTAGTCCGGCGGCGGGCTCCCACGATCATCATGAGAGCCGGAAGTCCCTCGGCGTCCATGATCTCGGTGAGCCATGAAAACACCTTCAGATCATCATTGCTCGGCGCCGTCGAACAGCCATTGGGGTGTGAGTGCCACTCACCGAGATAATGCAGAGCACCATCCGTCACCTTTCCAACGCGTTCCACCTGGCTCTTCAGCCCACGGGAACCGCGGATGTACAGGGTGGGCCATTCATCGCTGTCGGGAGGTGAGGGGAGTGTGTCAACCACGTAGACGGTCTTCCTGTCCAGATCGATGGATCCGAGGAGTACTCCTCCAGTTTCGTTCGGCAGTTTGGAACGGCGAAGTGCGTGAAGCGTGTCGAGCAGCTTCGAGTCCGTGCGCACGCGCCATTCGCCAACGGAAAAGCCTGTCACGCGGGCCGGCTCGATCGTGACTTGCCGTACGGCCAAGGCGCGGTCCGCACGCCAGATGGAGATCATCGGCCCATCTTCCGCAACAGCTCGACGGAATGCTCGGCTACCGATGGCTGCGTGCAGCGCCATTGTGTCTTGAGGAATACGTGACGTGACATCACGGCACGATTGCCCATAACGCGGGCGTACATCAATTGGAGTGAAGTGGCCGATCAGCGATTCATCGTTGACCAAGGCGCGGTAGTACTGCATTTCTAGGCAGTCTAAGGGAAATTTCCGGAGCCGATCCTCGGAAAGGAGAACCAAATCATCTCCGGAGGGATTCAGAAATAATGAGACGCGCCTCGCGTCGGACTCTACTTTGGTCGAAAGGTGCCGGGCCACAGACACTGACGCCGATAAGTCGAGAATGACGCTGCAGGTCTTAATCGCCTGCCCGATTTCGTCGCAGTGTTTCTCCGGCTTCAGCACGTCAGCCGCGATTGCTGTGAAAGTTGGCTCACCATCGCTGAGACAATTGGCAAGCTCCGCAACACCGATGGATTTAGGAACGCCAATAGCATAGCCGGGCAGGGCATGACGGGCCAGATTATTGAGCGCAAGGGAGGTAATTGATGGACAAACAATCGGGGTAAACGGTGGATTGTTGCTTCGGTGGCATGGGGGCGAAGTACCGGTGGCCTCTTCTGATCTCCGTTCCGGTAGCAGTTCAGGGGGTGA
>Ga0209723_1000577_pt1 | contig 67345 bp, 51 predicted proteins | sample BiotimSIPDNA_2_FD_185750 | JGI IMG/M metagenome (GOLD analysis project Ga0209723, IMG submission 185750) | Anaerobic biogas reactor microbial communites from Washington, USA - Biogas_R2 time_0 SIP DNA (SPAdes) (version 2) | ecosystem: Engineered > Bioreactor > Anaerobic > Unclassified | place... | reverse complement strand
CTGGTTATTATAGGAGCAGGTATAAGCGGACTATCAACAGCTCTGATGTGGATGAAAAATACCAGCGGAAAAAAAACACTTATCCTTGAGAAAAATGATTACGCAGGAGGATATAACACTGCATTTCAAAGAGGTGATTATGTCTTTGAAACAACACAACTTTTCCCCGATATAATCGACATGATGGAATACCTGGGAATTAAGATCAGGCTGAAACAGTACCAAAATGATTTCATGCGCAGGATAGTTGTCAATGGTGACCGGATCACTGAATATAAAATACCTGCCGGTGTTACAAATTTCACTGACTATCTGAAAAAAACTTTCCCGGAGGATAGTGACAAGATAGATAAGTTAATGGAATATTCTGTTTCCATGTTTTCCCAGGTTCGAAAACTGAAAGTTATTCCAACACTCACAGATACACTTGTGACTCCATTCAGGGCTCCCAAAGTCGTTGCAAACCTGAACACAACCTATTCCGGACTGCTGGATAAATTTAATATTACAAACCGGGGACTAAGAGAAGTTCTGGAAACATTCACTTCCTTTTCCGGTGTTCCTTCAGACAGAGCATCAGCAATTTATGCCACAGGAGCCATGCTCTCATCAATGACCAGGTGCTTCAGGCCTTACGGCTATTTTGATGAGTTCGCTTCAGAAATGGCGCGACTTTTTCAGGAATGGGGAGGAGAACTAAAATTAAACTCGGAGGTGGAAAACATTATTATTGAAAATGGTAAAGCCAGAGGAGTTAAAATAAAAGGAGATGATAGTGTAATAACCGCAGATACAGTGATCACAACCATTGATCCTATGGTAGCGTTAAGGAAACTTGTCGGTGATGAATACCTGCCGGCAAAATATATTGAAAGACTCGGGAATATAGTTATGTCTACATCATCAATAAATATTTCGCTTGGACTTGATGATAAAATTGATCTGGGAGCAATGGACCTCGATTACCCGTACAATGTTGTATCAACGGGACTGGGTACTTCAGAAAAACTCTTCGACGGCTTTCTTGCTGGTGATAATTCTTTCTCGGATGATTGCTTCCATGCAGCAGTTATCTGTCCGTCATTAACCACAGGAGCAAAAAACACAATCACAATAAGATGTACCCCCTTTGCAATAAACAGCTGGCCCGAATGGAGAAAGAACGACTCCAAAAGATATAATTCTGAGAAAGAGAGATGGGCCGACTTCTTTATCAATATAGCCGAAAAATACTTTGTCCCGGGATTGAGCAAACATATAGTTGTAAAAAACATTGCTACCCCCGCGACCTTCTCTATGTTCTCCGGATCGCCCACAGGAAGTATTTATGATATGGCTTCTATAGTCACCCAGTTCGGACCTAAGCGTCTTCCCTTTAAAACACCAATTGAAAACCTCTACCAGCCAAAATTTGCACATGGGTTATATGGCAGCATGATGAATGGAGTACAAATGGCAGATATGCTCCTCGACCGTAAATTTAATGATGGCAACTCACTGTTTAACCCACGGAAAAAATAACTGATTTGCCAACAAGAAATTAAATAACTATAACACTCCAGTCAGCTGGTGAATATTTATTCCATTTAATATGATAAAAAAAATAACAGCAACATTTTTAGTTTGCATAATGGCCATATACTCCCTGAATGCATGCACTACCTTTGTAATCAAAGATTCAAAAAACCTGGTTTACGGACGAAATTTTGACTGGGATATTGCTTCCTGATTCAATTCATTATAATAAAAAAGATAGATCTGATAAAACAAACAATATTATTCCCTCCCGAAGAATCCCGGTGAAAAGACCAGGATCAATCAGGTCAAAATGACAGTCGGCAACAATGACAGTAACCTCTTCATAGACATTTTTACATTTTTTAACTGCCAGGTGAGAATGGATTGTTTTTTGCAGTGTTTAAAACACGGAGAAAAAATCATCAGTAAAAAAAGAATGGGACATTAAAAGCTTCAGTATATGTTGAGATACAGATCTGAATCGAATGACAATGGATTATAAAGATTACTATAAAATATTGGGAGTATCAAAAGGTGCCAGTCAGGAAGACATAAAAAAAGCTTACCGTAAGCTGGCAGTCAAATACCATCCGGATAAGAATAAGGATGATAAGCAGGCTGAGGAGCGTTTCAAAGAGATTGGTGAGGCCTATGAAGTACTGAAAGATCCAGAGAAAAGGAGAAAATATGACCATCTGGGAGCAAACTGGAAACAGTATGAGAATGCAGGAACAGGTGATTTTGATTTCTCTGGTTTCAGCGGAAGGTCTTCAGGTAAACGAAAATATTATTACGGAGATGATCTGGGAGATCTTTTCGGCGGCAGAGAGAGTGGCTTTTCAGATTTCTTCAATGCCTTCTTCGGCGATCTCACAGGAGAAAGGATGTCGGGCTTCACAGATTTCGGATCACGCCGCCGCCCCGGTAAAGGGACTGATTATCAGGCTAAAATTGAGATCAGTCTGGCTGAAGCTTATTCCGGTACAACACGCATACTAAACGTCAATGGACAAAAACTGCGTACCACAATAAAGCCCGGAGCTTATGAGGGACAGGAACTACGGATAAAGGGCAAGGGTGGTAAAGGCATTAACGGAGGAGCTCCCGGCGATATCCTGATAAGGATCACAATAAGACCGGACAATAATTATGAGATAAACGGACACGATCTGCTGTTAAAAACAGATATTGACCTGTATACTGCCGTTCTGGGTGGCAAAATTGAAGTCAACACTCTGGCAGGCCGGATAAGCTTAAATGTACCGGCCGGATCGCAGAGCGGATGCAGACTCAGACTGAAAGGTAAAGGTATGCCCGTATACGGGAAAACAGGTATGGCCGGTGATTTGTATATCCGCCTGAATGTAATTATCCCCCGTCATCTGACAGAAGAAGAACTAAAACTATTCACCCGACTCAAAGAAATAAACAGGAAAAAAACAGGCAGTCATTAATTCTCCCTGCATTCTTCACATCTTTGAATTTAACTGAACAGACAACCAAACGGTATTATACCAACTCCTTCTCATCTGCTGTAGTAAATGCGAAAGGAGGATTAAACAGATTACCTGAACAAATGAGTAAATGATCTTTTCATTAACAGATCATACCGTTTGTGATTAAGCAAAAAAATCCCGGAGACATTTCTGTCTCCGGGTAATATTATGGAGGACTATAATCCGAAGGCATAGTAATACGTGCCCGGATAGTCTTCATAAATTCCTTCAAGCATCACACCACCTTTTTTATTCTCAAGGTATTTGACAAGATCCTCTGTTGTTCTCATCACTTTGCCGTCGGCTTTTGTTATTATAAAGCCAACTCTCATATCGGTATGACGCCTTATTATCCCTGTGGATAACTGTGTAACCCGTAATCCTCCGTCAATATCCAGTTTACGTCTTGTCTCTTTGTCGAGTTCTTCAACCTGGATACCCAATAAGCCAAGAACTTCTTCACTGCCTTTCTCATACAGTCTTTCCTTACCCTCCTGATTACGGAGTGTTACAAGGAAGTCCATTTCTTTTCCTTTACGGTCAATCTTAAGAGCAACTTTATCACCAGGATGATAAAGGGCAACCATTTCGAGCAGTTCTGCTGAAGTCTTTACAGGGCTGTTATTGACTTCAAGAATAACATCACCCGGCTTCACTCCTGCATCTCCTGCCGCACTGTTGACTGATATACTGTCTACATACACACCGGTAGTAACATTCAGATCTTTCTCTTTTGCCAGATTACCATCGACACTTCTTATTATCAATCCGAGATAGCCTCTCTGTACCATCCCGTATCTAAGAAGATCTTCCACTACTTTCGATACTATATTCGAAGGCACGGCAAATCCATATCCGGCATAAGCGCCGGTAGGACTGGCAATAGCTGTATTGATACCTATCAGTCCACCCTGCAGATTAACCAGGGCTCCTCCGCTATTACCCGGATTGATGGCAGCATCTGTCTGAATAAAGGACTCAATAGCACTGCGGTCCGGCAGGATATGTATACTGCGGCCTTTTGCACTGACAATCCCGGCGGTAACAGTCGAATTCAGGTTAAAAGGATTACCGACAGCCAAAACCCACTCTCCCACTTCCACATCATCAGAGTTAACCAGGGGCAGATAAGGCAGACCCTTTTCATTTATCTGCAACAGGGCAATATCGGTTGAAGGATCAGCACCTATTACCTTAGCCTTAAAAACGCGGTTATCGTCAAGAGTGACTTCAATGTCGTCGGCATTGTCAATAACATGATTATTTGTTACTATATAACCATCGGCATTTATTATAACCCCTGAACCGGCTCCTACCCGTGCCTGCGGACCACGGGGCTGTTGCTGCCGGGGAGATTCAAACCTGAACTCCGGTCCGAAAAAGTATTCAAAAATATCATCATCAAAAAAATCCCTGAACTGATCAGGATTACCCCTGTACTGAGAATTGCCTGTATTTTGTACCTGTGTTGATTTAATATGTACAACAGCAGGCATCACTTGTTTTGAGACTGTTGTAAACTCAAGAGGTACAACCTCTCCGTCTTCCGTTACAGTATAGGTAGCTCCCACTACCGGGGAACCTGACAGATGTTCTATCTTAACAGTGTTACCATTGTTATTGCCAAAAAGCATAAAGGTACCTATAGTCAGGGCGCTGCCTAGTACTGCTGAAATAATAAGTGTTACATATTTTTTCATATCATAGCCCTCCATAATTTTAGGTTTTACATTTTATTTTTTGTTCTGTCTGACTTTGTTTAAAGCAGCCTTTAAGCAGACTACCTGTCCGCATCTTGCGGGATTATATTTCGCAGCTATCTTTTCAGTATGAACGGTGTTTTCAGGTACTGTGAAAGAACGCTGGAATGACTGATAATTAAATTCTTTCCGTGTGATCTTTTCCCCCTGATTTTCTTCATGCTCTGCCTTTTTCTCAGCAGTGATAGTCAGCCTGCCATTTTCATAGTTTACCTTGAAGTCGCCCTTCTTCATTCCGGGGGCAGCCACTTCAAGCATGTACTCTTCAAAAAACTATCTATTAATGAAGGAAAAGATGGAAACCAGTTGTTTGATAATCTTGCTAAAGTCATGGCTGAATCCTCCATTTTTTTTAAGTTAGACATTACATTCTTTTATTTTTCGCTTTAAAAAAAATCAAACTGTATGCCAGAACAAATATTATCACTAAATACTTTTATCGTATCCTCATGTACATCAGATAATTAAAAATATCATTGATTTTTCCGGCCTTGTTCCAAAAACTCATTATTCTGTATAATAAATGCCACAATGTCATATAACACCTTCAAAGAGACGTCATTATGGCATAATTGAATTACATTGTTCAAGGCCTAAATACAGTATGTTATATTGCATATGGTGATTTTGTCAGTCCTCTGGCATTTGCACAGGCAGACAGACAATTCACAGACATAGATATTAAGAAATTCGAGGGAAAGAATATTATTTAAATAACGCAAAAAGGATTTAGCAACTTTGGAAAACTCCTAACATAATCAAATCTGTAATTTTGTAGCAACTTTTTTATAAAAAGTCAAATAAATTGATTAACAATACATAATTAAAAGAACATGACTATTTTTAAAGGAAATAAAGAGTTTTTCCCCTTTACCGGGGCTGTCCAATATGAGGGACCCGATTCAAAGAATCCCATGGCATTCAAATGGTACAATGCCGATCAGATAGTAAGGGGTAAAACAATGAAAGAATATCTTCGTTATGCAATTGCTTACTGGCATTCATTCTGTGGTGATGGACAGGATATCTTTGCGATAAATCATCCCACACAACTTCGACCCTGGAATAAAGCAAACGACCCTATGGATGCAGCTAAAGATAAGATGGATGCAGCTTTCGAATTTATCAGTAAAATTGGTGCTCCGTTCTACTGCTTTCACGACACGGATTTAGTCGGTACCGGTTCGGTTTTCGAAATCGAGAAACGTCTGGCAGATATAATTGATTTAGCTAAAGAACGCCAACAGTTTACAGGCATTAAATTACTTTGGGGCACAGCCAACGTTTTCAGTCATCGCCGTTACATGAACGGGGCATCTACCAATCCCGATTTTAATGTTGTTGCCAATGCTGCCGTTCAGGTCAAAAACGCGATAGATACAACGATTGCCCTGGGAGGTGAAAATTATGTTTTTTGGGGAGGTCGTGAAGGATATATGAGTCTGCATAATACCAATACAAAAATTGAGCTTGAGAACATGGGCCAATTCCTGAGAATGGTTCGCGATTATGCCAGATCGAAAGGATTTACAGGGACTTTTTTGATTGAACCCAAACCAATGGAACCCACCAAACATCAATATGATTACGATACCCAGACTGTAATTGGGTTTCTAAAATCTCACGGTTTAGAAAATGACTTTAAGTTGAATATCGAAGTTAACCATGCTACATTAGCTGGTCATACATTTGCTCATGAGCTGCGTATGGCAGGCGACAACAACATGTTTGGATCGATTGATGCCAACAAAGGAGACTATCAAAACGGATGGGATACTGACGAATTCCCCACTAATGTTTACGAAGTCACTGAGGCTATGCTCGAAGTTATCCAGGTTGGTGGATTTTCTACCGGAGGTATAAACTTTGATGCGAAACTCCGACGTAACTCTACCGATTTGGAGGACCTGTTTATCGCCCATATTTCAGGAATGGATACATTTGCACACTCATTAATCATTGCAGACAAAATTTTAAAAGAATCAGATTACCTAAACCTTAAAGCCAATCGGTACAAATCATTTTTAGAGGGAAAAGGTATGAATTTCAATAAAGGCAAAATGACCTTGGATGATTTATACAACTATGCAAAAGCAAACGGAGAACCAAAACCAATAAGCGGTAAGCAAGAAATGTTAGAACAACTGATAAACAGTTATATTTACAGTTAATAACTATATAAGTTTCTTTCTCTTAATGCAACAGGTAACATCAGCATATTACCAGCAAACAGGCTGTGATGTAAAAAATTATATCTATAACCATTTATCAGACGAACTAAATGTAAAACACTTGTCTGAACAGTTTGGTATTTCGTTTTTTCATTTTCAAAGGATAATGAAAGACTACCTAAACGAACCATTGGGCAAATTTATTAATAGGGTCAGGCTCGAAACAGCTCTTAAAATAATACGGTACACAGACCTGCCGCTATCTGAAATTGCATTACAAATAGGGTATAGTGATTGTTCTGCATTCTCAAAAGCATTCAGTAAGAAATTTGGCTTTTCTCCTCAGAGGTTCAAATCCAATAATTTAATTGCATTAAATACACATGTCGATTTTAAAATCAATAACTCAGGTAAACTAGTTAATGATATTAAACCGAAAATCGTCATTTTCGCCGATAAACCCATTGTTTATACAAAATTTAAAGGTGAATATACCGGGAAAGAATATAATAATACCTGGGATAACTTTTGGGAGGTTGTGATACGAAATAATATCTTGAGCTGGAAACCAGATGTTTTTTCAGCTTATTACGATAATCCTTTTGAAACTGATCCTACTGATTGCAAGGCTGAATGTTGTGTTGCCACCCATAAGAAAGCATCAAACAGTGAGCAGATAGAAACCAAAACATTAGCTGGCGGCAAATACGCCATGTTTAGGTATAAAGGTCCGCATAAAATGCTGTTGAAAATAAACGAGTATATTTTGAAAAAATGGGTAATTAGTTCAAATCTCAAACTTCGAAATTCTCCATTAATAGAAAAGTATATCAATAACTATCGTTTTATTGATCCCCCCAGCCTTCTGACAGAAATATACATACCGATTGAATAATTCATTACGGTATACTTATAATCATTGTTTAATTCATGATAAGAAGATCTTTATTATTGATCTTTTATGGTGAATAGTGGAATGAGTTCCTGTCAATACGCAAAATTTTACATTGACAGAAAGAATTATCTCACTTCCATTCTGTTTGATCAGCTGATTTATCTTTGGCAGTATCGAAAACCTTGCTGACAGTACTGTAATGGTCTGAAAAAACCGGACAGGATAAATCATCTAATAGTACAGATACCCATCCGCTGCCGTGATCACATGTAATGCAACTTTTTCGAATCAGATACGTCTTTTCTTCGAACACCAGGACTTATTCAGATGGACTATTGAAAAGCAGCCTCCTATTCATTGTAACAATGCAATTATATTTGAACATTTGTATAATAAAAATAATGAAACGTATTTGAGTAGTAACTTTCAACAGGAAATGACTGCTTAATTTATGTAAGTTTCTTACTACAATGAAATAATATTTTAAATAATCGTGTTAAAAAGAAAAATGAAAAAAATTATTACCGGAATTTTGCTACTTATTTTCCCGCTTATATCAAACGGACAATCAGAAATGTTACCAATTGATAGTCTCTACCTAAATAGTGTCAGTAAGTTCTATCAATACGCAAAACAGGTAAAAAATGATATATGGCCGGCTATGGAGATCTCTCCTGTATGCCTTTTCAGAACCAATGGTCCTGCTATTTTATACGGACATCCAAATCCTCCGGAATCATTTATAAAAACAGATGATAATATCTTTATAGGATCTCAGAGAGAGATGCATCTGGCTGGTGCTACCCAGATGGAGATAAATGGTGTATCAACAGCGATTATTGATTATGGATACGATCATTATTCAACACCAGAGGAGGTTTATGCAGAACTTTTCCATGAGATACATCATGTCTATCAGCTTAACAAGATTGAAAACATCGAATATGACAATCCCGCTATCCTTCTTGTTTACCCTGAAGATACAAACAATGACGCCCTGAAACTTTATGAGCAACAGATATTGCTAAAAATGGTTTTCACTGACGATAAGAATCAGTTCGACAAATACCTTAACGAATTTTATAGCTGCAGATTAAAAAGAGAGAAAATTATCGGAAAAGAATTTCTTGATTACGAAAAAACAGTTGAGAACATGGAAGGACCTGCTTTTTACTGTGAATACAGGTTTTATAATGAAAAGGCCGTTTGTGATAAGATCATTAAGGAACATTATAATTTCAATCATTTCTGGTCGGTATTGAATACTCCTTATTATGGCCGCACCAGTCTGAGGTTAAGACATCTTTCTGCAGGTATGGCTATGTGCTATATCCTTGATAAATTTCATGACAGTGATTGGAAAAAAGAATACTATTCACAAAATTCCGGTTTGTTTGATTTTTTTATGTCGAAATTTAATCCGCAAATTATTGAATTGCCCGATCTTAAAATTTATTATTCCTTAAGTAACTATCATACTACAGAATCTGTTTTACAGCATGAAAGGGTTTTTGATGAATTTTCCAGTCAGCCAGGAATTAAAATCATTCTTGAGTTTGCTTCAGTCCCGCAGTTCAGAGGTTTCGACCCTATGAATGCCAATGCTATTAATGACAGCATCGTGTTACATAATACTTTACTGAATCTTGGAAACGAAAACAATAAACTATTTATTACCAACCATGACATTGCCACGATTTATAAGGGGCAGATCTGGTTTGTCGATAAGGCTGTTTTTTTCGTGAGTAATAAATCAGAAATAAAGAATATTGACGATAAGATAATTATTTCATCAGAGGATATTGACTTCGAGTGGTCAGGTGAAATAATTTCTGAAGAAAAAAACAAAATAATAATAAAATGTGATTAATTCTGATGCCAACAGTAATTATGATTATTGAGGGCTTCGGGTATGTACCTTTCTTTCCGGATTTCTCAAAAGAGAGAGGTCATATTGAGTACATGGATGTTCATGTCTCACCGGGCATTCTCTCCTCAGTCAGCTGAAAGACCATCTGGGAGCAGAAGCCCTTAAGAACATAGCCCTGGAAGAACAGTTAAAAAAGATTTCCGGTCAGTAGTAAAAAAGAAGCTTCTATTATTCTATTTACTGATACGTAACAGGTTTACAAACTCATCCAGGAAGAAAGTGTTTTCGTATATCCCTGTGAATTTATGAGCACCGGGGCCATATGCGAAAACAGGGACCATTGTTGCAGTATGGTTACCTGTCTGAATAAAATTACTGCGCACCTGGTGGCTTTTCCTATCTCCCCCCACTAGTGTCAGGCCTCCTGTCTCATGATCGGCAGTTACAACGATAAGTGTCTTACCGTCATTTTCGGCAAATTCTTTTGCAACACCAACAGCTTCGTCCATATCCAGTAATTCCGACACTATATATTCAAAATCCTTTGCATGGCCTCCCCAGTCGATCATTGAACCTTCCACCATCAGGAAGAAACCATTTTTATTGCGGCTAAGAGTACTGATAGCTTTTGCGGTCATTTCTGCCAGGACCCCTACTCTTCCTTCAGTTACCCTGGGCATGTGCTCTTTGGCAAGTAAGCCTGCAATTTTCTCAGAACCGGAAGCCTTCAGGTCGTCCATAGTGTAAACGACATCATAACCCTGTTCCTCCAATGAAAGAGTCAGATCTTTTCCGTCTTTTCTGTTCCGAAAATTATCTTCTCCTCCACCGATAAAGACATCTGCCGTTCCGTTGAGAAAATCTTCAGCTATGCCTTCATAATCGTTACGGGTAATATTATGGGCAACAAAAGAAGCAGGAGTGGCATGTGTTACCGATGCAGTACTCAGTACTCCTGTTGCCAGACCGTTCTTATGAGCTATCGCAACAATAGAAGCAATATCCGTCGAATCAGGACCCATTCCAATCATATTATTTCTTGTCTTTTTCCCACAGGCTAATGCAGTGCCTCCTGCACCCGAATCAGTAACATAGTTGTCTGATGAATACGTCTTACTGAAACCGGTAAATGGGAATGACTCAAGAACAAGTGGCTCGGGGCTTATTGTCATGCCGGCATAAACCTGGGCCGTCCCCATACCGTCACCAATAAAGAAAATAATGTTCTTCACCCAGCTTTCTCTTCTGCCGGAAGTGCTGATATTACTGGCTGAACAGCCGGATAAAATGATTATAAAAGAAAATATAATCGCTTTATATAACATGTTTTTCATAAAATATGGATGATTAAATTAATTATCTTCATAATCCCTAAAAAAAGCCGGATAGTTTCCTGCTAACATATTGCTTTAAAATTAACTAATATGTTAAGACAAAATTAATTTTTTCAAGGAAGAAATCAATTTAAAACAGCTTTTTGTTTATCGGCCGTCTTATAAAAATGTCATTCGTTAACCGGGATCTGCTATTGGTTGGATTAGTCTTTTCCGGCTTTATATTATATACTACTTTCGGTATGAAGTTATTGATAAGCGTTTTCATAAATGAAAATAATCGTTAAGATATAAAAAATGATTTTTTAACTAATTAATCCTTCAAGCCATGAAAAAGATGATTTTTACCTTATTACTTGCAGTTATTTGTACTGCTTCTTTCGGAAGAAATGTTGTTGCACAGGGCAAGACATTCTCTTCACTGGGTGACTACAAGATTGAAACCGCCGATGATCCTTTCACTATTAACGGAGAGGATTTCAAGGCTTACATAATCAGCTATGCCAACTCCCCCATGGAGGTTACTGTTGTTGTATGCAAGGAAAGAAAATGCAGGAAATATCTGGTATTATCAGACAAGCTTTCCGTACAGTATATTAACAACGAGAATTATTTCGGCGTTGAAAGACTTGACAAGTCGTTTGAAAAAACGGGTTATGCAACGAGAGAATCGGATATCAATAAGATGGAATATTTCCATCAGAAAGTATTGGGTTCGGGACAAAAAGGTGATCACGAAGCCACTCAACTCATTGCAGCTTATTTCCCATTTCTTCTGAATGATCCTGTAACATTCTCAGCTGCAAAGTAATTAGTTTATCCCCGGCCGTCCGGCCAGTTTTGGTTTTATTGATCTGAAAAAAGGGTGTCTTAAAGAGGCACCCTTTTCTTTCATTGAGCAACAGTGTATCAGAAAAAAATAATCCACTGATAGATTGCCGTAATAAGATAATGGTACAGTATTCTGTCAGCCCTTGAATCTCTCCATGTGAATAAGAAACAGGTCTTTCCTGTTTCTTGAAACGGGTATCCTGGCTCCGTCCTGCATTTCTATATATCCTCCGTCTTTGCGTATATATTTACGGACATATTTCAGGTTTATGAGATGGGAGTTATGCGAACGGAAAAAATACCGGTCGCTGAGCAGATCCTGAAATTCTTTCAGATGTTTGGAAACAAGCATTTTCCTGCTGGCTGTCATAAATAACCACGAATAGCTTCTGTCAGCTTCGAGCCTGATGATCTCTTTTGGATTGACATACTCCATACCATCAGATGTAGGTATAGCCAGACGGGAAGGATTTGTTGTCCTGAGGTTTTCGAGAAGTACTTTAATACTTTCATTAGAACTTTGTTTGTCTCCGGCGCGTACACGGATAACTTTTTTTACAGCTTCCACGAATTCCGATATATTAACCGGTTTCAGGATATAGTCAACAGCACTGTACTTAATTGCTTTAATAGCATAATGGTTAAATGCTGTAATAAAGATCACGTCAAATGCCTTATCCGGAAAATCCTGGAGCAGGTCGAAACCTGAACCGTCGGGCATCTCAACATCAAGAAAAACAAGATCCGGATCTTTTTCCCTTATCACTGCCACACCACCGGAAACATTTCCTGCTGTACCAACAACATCCAGACCGGGACAATATTCTTCAATTACCGAGGAGATGAAATTTACGGCATTGACTTCATCATCAATAATAATTGTTCTCAATTTCGTATTCATGTCATTATCGGAATATGAATCTCCACGCGTGTACCTTCAGGCTCTCCCTTGTCGTTAACAAGATCGAAATAAACGGTTTTAAGGCTTGTCCCATACAGTTCATTGACAAGGTCAAGCCTCGAAGAAGCAATCTTAGTACCCATTGAATTATGGTTGCTCTTTCTCTGTTTTGATTTTTCCCCTGCTGCTTCCCGTCCAATACCATTATCTTCAATAGTACAGGTTATATGATCTTTATCCAGTCTGAAACCGATATTGACGTAGCCTTTTTCAGCTTTTGGCATCAAACCGTGACATATTGAGTTTTCCACATACGGCTGAATAAGCATTGTAGGTATTTTAAACAGAAAGGGATCAATCTCATCATCCACAGCAATCCGGTAATCAAATTTACCACTGAATCTTAAAGATTCCAGTTCAAGATAAAGGGTGATTGCGTCCAGTTCATCACGAAGAGATACAGAGGTATGATTTGAGTTCTCAAGGACTTTACGCATGAGATTTGAGAATTTAGTAAGATAGTTATTTGTAGCCAGCTTGTCATGTTGATACATATAATACTGTATCGAATTAAGAGTATTGAAAATAAAATGAGGGTTCATCTGCTGCCGCAGGTTGACCTGTGTCAGTTCTGCTATCTTACGGTTCATTTCGCTCAATCTTCTTTTATCCTTCAGCCTTGATCCCCTGAAAAGGAGTAAACCTATTATCACTGCCAGGATAAAAAAGCCAAGGATAGCTATGTTCAGCAGCCTGTTGTTCTTCAATCTTAGTGAAAGAATATCCACTTCTTTATTATGCATATCAGCCTCATACCGCACCCGGGCTTCTGTAAGCCCCTGTGAACTTCTGGTAATAAGAACCGAGTCATTAAACTGCTTATACAGCACAAAATTCTCATATGCATTAGCAGTATCCTGCCTGTTAAGATAGAGTTGATGCATATCATTATAAACCCACGACAGTGTGTACCAGTCCTTTGCTTTTTTTGCATATTCAAGGGATAGCTGGTAATATTTCAAAGCTGTGTCAGAGTCTCCCAGATCCCGGTTTATCGTGCCCATGTTACCGTAAGAGTTGGCTGATATCATCACATAATTGTCCTTAAGGCTGTATTTGAGTGACCTCTCGTAATTAGCCACAGCAGAATCGTACATGTGTTCGCAGTAGTAATTCCATCCGATGTTTGCTGAAGCAAAAGCTGTATAGTAAGTATTCTTCTGTCTCAGTGAAAGGTCCACGCATCTGCGCAGGATGGAATCGGCTCCGTTGAAATCACGTATTTCTCCGGCCAGAGAGGTGCCCAGGAGAAGATATGCTTCCATGACGGCAACGGTATCATCTTCAGCCAGACCTGCTTCTGCCATTAAACCAAGATGGCTGCGGTAGTTTTCCGGATCATTTACTGTGTTATATACATTTGCCTGTCCTCTGTATGAAGAAGGTATTACTTTCTTCAGTTTATGCTTTTTCGCAAAGGCAATACTCTCATTGTATTTTTCTATACTCTCATTGAAAAAGCCTGTACGCTGGTAATACATCCCCAGTAATAAAAGTGTCTTCACATAAGTATCATATTCACCGGCATCCAATGCTTTTCCAAGAGCTATGTTTGCCTGTTCCTCAGAACTACTGTAATCACCTGATCTGAAAAAATAGTCGGCATGAAGAAGATGCAGGAGAGAAGGCCATTCAATATTGTGTTTGTTGCATAAACGGGCAGCAGAATCGAGATATACGAAAACATCATCCCTGTGTCCGGAATATTTATCAAGGCAATCCCGGGCCTTACCCATCAGTTCGTCAAGTTTCTTTTTATTGTCCTTATCATTATCATCCTCCCGGATACTATATGTGATGACAGCATTGTGTGTTGATAAAGCTGAAGCAGAAAAAGGCAGAAAAAAAGATATAAGAATTATAAGGATAGTCTTCATATGTTTGAAATTTTATTCTACCTGCTACCTTCTTTACTCTATTTTTTAATTATGCCTTTTTGTGTTATCTGATCAAAGAATTTCATGTCCTTTTCATGTTTATCATCTATTGCCGGCAATAAAGCAAAGTTAACAAATCAGATGCTGCCGGCATATTCCTTTATCAATTCATTTAAGGCAATGCAAAGTTCGTTTTCTCTTATATAAAAATACAACACAAACAGATAAAAACCTTATATGGGTTTACAAATGGTATCCTATAGTTTACGGCTGAACTTTTTCAAAAAAACTGATCTTTTTATATCGTCTGAAAAGAATGTTTTTTTAGACTTTAACCGGGAGTAATATTATTCAATTTTTTACATCAAAAATTGATACAGATGATAACATAAATTAAATTATATTGTTACATTCGTCTAATTATATCTGATAGTAATAATTAAAAAATCCGGATATGAAATCAGTTATTCCTATACGTTCTTTTTTTGGTATATTGATGCTTCTGGTTATCATACCTTCATTGAAGGGTCAGGATGATAGCCGGCGTGATTATGTTCCAGAGGTTGGTCAACAGGGCAAGGATGTTGTGTGGGTGCCAACACCCCAGGAGCTTGTTGACACTATGCTTTCCATAGCTGAGCTTACTCCTTCTGATCTGGTTATTGATCTCGGGTCAGGAGATGGCCGCACAGTTATCACTGCTGCCAAGCGGGGAGCCCGTGCCATAGGCATTGAATTCAATCCTGATATGGTAACTTTATCCCGCAGGAATGCTGAAAAAGAAGGTGTCAGTTCACAAGTTCAGTTCTTTGAGGGTGATCTCTTTGAGTATGATCTTTCTAAAGCTACTGTAATAACTATGTTCCTTCTGCCAGAGATCAATCTTAAGTTAAGGCCCCGGCTTCTTGAGCTTAAGCCTGGCACACGTGTGGTTTCAAATACATTCACTATGGGAGAATGGATCCCTGACCTGGAGGTAAACACTCCTGACAGCTGGAACAGCTGGACCACTGCCCTGATGTGGATAATACCGGCAAAGGTTGAAGGAAGATGGAAGATAGGGGAACATGAACTGAGCTTAACCCAGAAATATCAGTTTATAAACGGTACTTTCAATAACGGAGGTACAATAACAGCTATAGCTGACGGACGGCTGAGAGGGAATGAGATATCATTCAAAATAGGTAATATCATCTACCTCGGCCAAGTCAATGGGTCGCGTATAACAGGGACAGCCAAATCGGATTCTGCAAAATGGGACTGGACTGCTGTTAAGAGTTCTGAATAAAGAACAGTCTATTAGCGGGATTTACCTTTTATTAGCTTCTGAAGGGCTGCCATTTCATCTCTGTATCTGGCAGCCTCAATAAAATCAAGTTCGGAAGCTGCTTTTTGCATATTTTTTTCTGCCATATTGAAAGCTTTTTCAAGAGCTTCAATATTCATATATTTCACAACAGGATCAGCAGCAATATCAGGTCTTTCAGGTTCAAGATATGTCTTTGCCGCTATTCCTTTACGGTTCAGTCCGGCCAGGATAGTACCTGTTTTACGTACTATCTGAGCCGGCGTTATTCCCATTTTCTCGTTATATTTCAATTGTTTGTCTCTCCTTCTGTTTGTCTCATCAATAGTCTCTTGCATACTATTTGTGACAGTATCGGCGTACATGATCACTTTCCCGTTTATATTACGAGCCGCTCTGCCGGCTGTCTGTGTCAGTGATCTTGCTGATCTGAGAAATCCTTCCTTGTCAGCATCCAGAATAGCTACCAGAGATACTTCAGGTAAATCGAGGCCTTCCCTGAGAAGGTTCACACCAACCAATACATCAAAATCTCCTGCTCTCAGGCCTTCCATAATCTCAATCCTTTCCAGAGTATCTATACCGGAATGGATATAACGGCATCTGATATCAAATTTCATCAGATAAGCTGTCAGTTCTTCAGCCATCCTTTTTGTAATTGTTGTTACAAGAGTTCTCTCTCCCGCCGCCGCCCTTTCTCTTATCTCTTTCATGAGATCGTCAACCTGTGTGGTACCTGGTCTGACATCAACAGGCGGATCGAGCAGACCTGTAGGCCTTATCACCTGGTCAACGATAATCCCTTCACTCTTTTCAAGCTCGTAATCGGCGGGTGTGGCACTGACAAATATCACCTGATCTGTAAGGGCTTCAAATTCGTCCAGCCTCAATGGTCTGTTATCAAGAGCTGCGGGAAGACGGAAACCATATTCTACCAGAGTCTGTTTGCGGGAATGATCACCTCCGTGCATACCTCTTATCTGAGGGATACTGACATGGCTTTCATCAATTATTGTTAAGAAATCGTCAGGAAAATAATCCAGCAGGCAGAATGGTCTTGTCCCGGCCTTCCTTCCGTCAAAATAACGGGAATAGTTTTCTATTCCGCTGCAGTATCCCAGTTCCTTAATCATCTCAAGATCATATAACACCCTCTGCTTAAGGCGCTTAGCTTCTTCCCTTTTCCCTATATCCCTTAAATAGGCTATCTGTTGCACCATATCATCCTGAATCTGATTGATAGCAAGATTTATTCTGTCTCTTGTGGTAACAAAGATATTTGCCGGATATACGGTATATTCAGTGAGAGATTCAATACGGGCACCGGAAACAGGATCAAAGGTATTTATGTCTTCTATCTGGTCTCCGAAAAAAATTATTCTCACTGCCATATCTGCATAAGCGGGGAAGATATCGACAGTATCGCCTCTCACCCTGAATGTGCCATGCCTGAATTCAATATCATTTCTTGAATAAAGGCTATCCACCAGTTTACGGAGCAGTACATTACGTGATATATACTGTTCTTTTGAAATACTTATTGTATTTGAATGGAAATCCTCGGGATTACCTATACCATAAAGACATGAGACAGAAGAAACCACAATCACATCGCGTCTGCCTGAGAGCAGTGATGCTGTGGTGCTAAGACGTAATTTTTCAATATCTTCATTAATGGAGAGATCTTTTTCTATATAAGTATCTGTAACTGGCAGATACGCTTCTGGCTGGTAATAATCATAATAAGAAACAAAATATTCAACACTGTTTTCAGGAAAAAACTGCCTGAACTCACCATATAACTGGGCTGCCAGAGTTTTATTATGGCTGAGAACGAGTACAGGTCTGTTAATTTTTTCAATTACATTGGCTATTGTAAAAGTTTTACCTGAGCCTGTAACACCAAGAAGAGTCTGGTACATACTGCCATTAACAAGGCCCTCTACAAGCTGTTTTATTGCCTCCGGCTGATCACCTGTAGGAAGAAAATCCGATATCAGCTTAAAACCCATTAAGAGAATATTTAAAAGTGGTAAGGGCAAAGTTAAGAAAGCAAGTCATGATAATCGCAATCATTCCTCAAAATGTCATAGTTTCCTGATTTTAAAGTGCTCGTCGGGAAGTGAGGATTAATATTGTTTATGAGCAGCAAGTTCTTACAACGCATATATAGAAAATAATCTTCATTACAGAACACATATCTCTGTGAGACAGACCATTAAGCCCCTTTCAGGGAGTACGGGGGCAGAGACGAAGGCAAAGAACAAAAAAAGGAGTCTGCTACGACTCCTTCTCTATAAACCAGCTAATATAATTAACCCAAATAACCTTTCAACAGTCTGCTTCTGGAAGTATGTCTGAGCCGTCTTATTGCTTTTTCCTTTATCTGGCGTACTCTCTCACGGGTAAGGCCAAATTTCTCCCCTATTTCTTCGAGAGTCATTTCCTGGCAACCAATTCCGAAGAAAAATCTGATAATATCTCTTTCTCTTTCTGTAAGGGTAGCAAGAGCTCTGTAAATCTCACGTGACAATGACTCATCCATCAGCAGTTTATCAGCAACGGGGGAGTCGGTATTGGTAAGTACATCGAGAAGACTGTTATCTTCACCTTCAATAAAAGGAGCATCAACAGACACGTGTCTGCCGGACACCTTCAGGGTGTCAGTCACTTTTTCCTTTGGCAGTTCAAGAACTTCAGCCAGCTCATCGGGAGAAGGGGTTCGTTCATTTTCCTGTTCAAACTTTGAAAAAGCTTTATTTATTTTATTAAGAGAGCCAACCTGGTTAAGAGGTAATCTGACTATTCTTGATTGCTCAGCCAGGGCCTGAAGTATAGATTGTCTTATCCACCATACTGCGTAAGAGATAAACTTAAAACCTCTTGTTTCATCGAATTTCTCAGCAGCTTTTATCAGACCCAGATTACCTTCATTGATAAGATCCGGAAGGCTTAAACCCTGGTTCTGATATTGTTTTGCAACAGATACTACAAATCGTAAATTAGCTTTAGTGAGTTTTTCGAGAGCATTTCTGTCTCCCTTTTTTATCCTTTGAGCCAGTTCAACTTCTTCCTCCACCGAGATCAACTCTTCTTTACCAATTTCCTGCAAATATTTGTCGAGTGAAGCACTCTCTCTGTTTGTAATGGATTTGGTAATCTTTAGTTGTCTCATCAGCCTTTAAAAATTTGCGCAAAGTTAATATATTCTTATTAGAATAACAAAACAAGCCCTGGAATGTTTAAAAAAACAGAGCCTGTCTGTATCTTGCTATATTACAGTATGTTAATTTGCATTTATATTAATTACTAAAACTATAACTGAAGCGCCTGCCATCAGGAGTATATCCTTCGACAGACTTAAGAGATCTTTGGTTACTACTGATTGCATTGCGTACATCGGCAGTATTTTCAACTTTTTTCCCGTTAATAAAGGTTATGATAGTCCCTCTTCTAAGCCCCAGATCTCTGAACAAACCATCTTCCACTTTGGTTATTTTCACTCCGCCATCTATTTTGAGTGAGCGTCTTTCATTAGAGGAAAGGGATTCAAAGGTAGCACCAAAAACCTCTGCAGTGTTTGTATCTCGTGTAACCAGGCTGGTGTTACCTGCTACATTTTTAAGTGTTACAGGCACTGTATTCTCTTTTCCGTTTCTCACATAAGTGACAGTGATCTTGTCACCCGGACGGTACTTTGCGACCTGTTCCTGGAGTTCTGATGGAGTAGCTACTGGTATTCCTGCTATTTTGATTATTACATCATTTTCCCTAAGCTTAGCATCAGCTGCAGCGCTACCATCGTAAATCTTGGTTATAAGGGCTCCCTTTACTTCTTTAAGGTTTTGTTTTTCAGCAATTTCAGATGTAAGCTCGTTAATTCCGATACCTATTATTGCTCTCTGTACTTCGCCATACTGACGAAGGTCATCAACAACTTTTTTTACTATACTTACCGGTATTGCAAAAGAATTACCGGCATAGGCTCCACTAGGAGAATATATTGCTGAAGTGATACCAACAAGCAATCCTTTTGTGTCGACCAGTGCTCCTCCGCTGTTACCTACATTCAAAGCAGCATCTGTTTGAATAAATGATTCTATACGGTATTCCTGATCTTCGAGGATACCAAGGTTTCTGCCTTTGGCACTCACGATACCTGCCGTAACAGTAGACGTAAAGTTAAAAGGATTACCCACGGCAAGTACCCACTCCCCTATTTTGAGATTATCGGAATCTCCATACCTCAGGTATTCAAGATTTTTTGCTTCTACCTTTAGCAGAGCTATGTCGGTAGTGGGATCACGTCCTACCAGTTCAGCAGGCAGAACCCTGTTATCGTTCATTTTGACTTCTATATTCTGTGCAGCTTCAATAACATGATTATTGGTAATTATGTATCCGTCCGGTGAAATAATCACTCCTGATCCGAATCCTCTTTGTTCCCTTTCCGAAGGGGCATTCCTGTAACGGTCACCATACCACCATTCAAGAAAAGGATTTTCAGGTTGTACAACCATGGACATTGTCCTAACATGTACCACTGCATGAACTGTCTTCTCGGCAGCATAAGTCAGGTCAACCTGAACTTCTGGTACCTGATAGGATGTAAGAACAGCCCTGCCATCATGTAATTCTGTCATGGCACTGTCGTTGGACACAATTATTTCCGGCTTTTCAATTATCCTGGTATAAGCAAACAGTGCAGTGGCACCACCAGCTATAGCCATCAGAAGACCGCCCAATATAGTTTTTGCTTTCATAATTATAATGTATTATTAGTAAACGGCATTTTAAGAATGATTCTCAAATATTATGCCTTGAAAAAGATTCATATCTTTATAACCAATTTTCAATGATTTTGTTTTTCAAAGATCATTCTTTTTTTTGAATGACCTTCAATGTATTACACTCATTTAACAACACTTTAACAATGATGATGATAACATTTAACAAATATCAGGGAGCAGGGAATGATTTCGTAATCATAGACAATCGTACCGGCATAATTAATCCTGATGACTCAAAACTTATTAACATGATGTGCGACAGGCGTTTTGGCATAGGAGCCGATGGTCTTATCCTTGTTTCCGATTATCACGGCGCCGATTACGAGATGAAGTATTTCAATTCTGATGGCAAACTGGGTTCAATGTGCGGCAATGGTGGCAGATGTGTAGCTCATTTCACCTTCACTCATGGTATTGCAACAGACTCCCAGAGATTCCTGGCTTACGATGGCTTACATGAAGCTACTGTTAATGATGACACTGTCAGGTTGCAAATGGCCGATGTCAATAAGTATGAACTGATAAACAATAATTATTTTCTTGACACGGGCTCTCCACATTATGTTGTTTTTATGGATGATATAGATAATCTGAATGTTTTTGAAGAAGGCAGTAAGCTCAGATGGGCCCCTGAATTCAAACCGGGAGGAACGAATGTCAACTTTGTAAAGATACTGCATGATGGTCTTTATCTCAGAACCTTCGAGCGTGGTGTTGAAGATGAGACATTGGCCTGTGGTACCGGAATAACTGCCTCTGCTATCGCTTCAGTTTTAAAAGGACATTTCGACAACGGGTCTGTCAATATAAGAGCCAGAGGTGGCAATCTGAAAGTTGAATTAAAGGTTGACAACGGTAAAATCAAAGATATTTGGCTTACCGGACCGGCTACTTTTGTGTTTGAAGGGAAAATAGAGCTCTGATACTTTCAACAGGGATCAGGGTAAGTTAATCACAGTATGAGCCGGACCATTCAACTGAAATAATATTCAGGCACAGTATGCAAAAGGAAAAATTATACGGAAAAACACTAAACGAGCTCATTGACGTAACGAGGAAGATTGGCCTGCCAGGCTATTCAGCCAGACAGATTGCCGACTGGTTGTATAAAAAAGAGATCACATCCATCAATGAGATGACAAATCTGTCGAAGAAGATTAGGGACAGTCTTAAGAGTACCTATGAAATTGGCCTTTCTGCTCCTGTTACTGTTGCGGTCAGCAATGACGGCACTAAGAAATACCTCTTCAAAGTACTGAATAATAAATACATAGAGACCGCACTTATCCCTGAAGCCAAGCGTGCAACATTATGTGTTTCCTCTCAGGCCGGCTGTAAAATGGGATGTGTATTCTGTATGACCGGCCGTCAGGGTTTCCAGGGCAACCTCACTGCCAACGAGATACTGAATCAGTTACGCAGTATTCCTGAAGCAGGAATAATTACCAATATAGTCTATATGGGTATGGGTGAGCCTCTTGACAATATGACGGAGGTACTAAATAGTCTTGAAATATTGACTGCTGAGTGGGGATACGGATGGAGTCCCTCCCGTATAACAGTCAGCACCATAGGCCTTTCTGAACCAATAAGGGAGTTCCTCGAAAAAAGCAGGTGCCATCTGGCTATCAGTCTGCATTCTCCCTTCAATGAAGAAAGAAGCGAACTGATGCCTATACATAAAAACAACAAAATTGAAGATCTTCTTAATATTATAAATTCTTTCGAATTAAGTAAACAGCAGAGGATATCATTTGAATATATTCTGTTCAGTGGCATTAATGACAGTCTGCGGCATATAAAAGGACTATCGCGACTTCTTGGCAGTATGCGGTGCCGCATCAATATCATTCTTTTCCACCATGTTCCCGGATCACCTTTCAGGAGCCCCGGCCCTGCAGAAGCAGAAAGTTTCAGAGATGCACTTAATGCCAGAGGCATAACAGCCACCGTAAGACGATCCAGGGGAGAAGATATAGGCGCGGCATGCGGTCTTCTCTCGACACTGGAACAGAACAAAGAGAAAAACGAATGAACCGTACAACCATCTTTCTGACTCTTCTGCTCAACTCTGTAGTTCTGTTTTCACAGGATAGTATTTTTTACAGCTTTCTTGCCAACAGCACCATGGAACATGCCCGGGTATCCTTTAGTTTGGTTGATGCCGGCAACGGGGAAAAAATCTTTGAACATGATTCAGAAATAAGTCTGATTCCCGGCTCTGTCCTGAAATTGCTCACTACAGCAGCTGCACTGGAAATTTTAGGACCTGATCACAGGTTTAGGACAATCATAGGGTATACCGGAAAAATCAACGGGAGAACAGGTACTCTTGATGGTGATATTATTATTACAGGAGGGGGTGATCCCTGTCTTGGCTCAGAGAATTTCAGACAACACTATGGTGAATTTGCCGATAATTGGATTAGTGAAATAAATAATGCCGGAATAAAAAAGATCAACGGCCGGGTAATCACAGACGATTCATATTTTGATTACCACCCGGTACCTGCCAAATGGTTATGGGAAGATATTGGCAATTATTATGGTGCAGGAGCTTACGGCCTGTCTGTCTTTGATAATACATGTGAAATATTACTGGCCTGCCTGCCTGGCCCGAGTAAGCCTGTCGTAATTGGTTTTTCGCCGGAAGAATGCCGTATTGATTACTTCAACCATTTATCTGCTGCCGGTACAAAAGATGCAGCTTATGTTTTTGCAGCTCCCTATACGGAAACAGGTTCACTGGAAGGTACAATACCTGCCAGTGGACCTGAATTTATTCTTAAGGGGTCAATTGCCGATCCGCCTCTGTTAATGGCAAGAATAATTGATCGTAAGCTGAAAGAATCAGGAACAGAGATCACCTGTCCTCCTTCAACAACAAGGCTAACAGGGAAAGGATCATATGAGACCTTTGTTGTAATAAATGAGATACTTTCTCCATGTTTAAAAGATATAATAGAAGTAACCAATCATAAGAGTATAAATCTTTACGCTGAACATCTTTTAAAAGAAATGGGCAGGATATGCAGAGGTAAAGGGACAAGCGAAAGCGGACTTGAGGTAATTACAGGATTCATTGAAGGAACAGGCAGGGATACAAAAGGTATTTTTATGGAAGACGGGAGTGGGTTATCTCTTCTCAACGCTATCAGTTCAGAACAAGTAGTGGCTCTGCTTACATATATGAAAAGAAACGGGAAGTATTTCAAAGAGTTTTATTCATCTTTCCCGGAAGCAGGAAAAGAAGGGACTCTACGTAACTATTTCAAAGATCCTCTTTTTGGTGCGGATTTCAAAGTGAAGAGCGGATCCATGACGAGAGTGAGAAGTTATGCCGGATATCTGACTGCCTTATCGGGGAAAGAGCTTATATTTTGTATTATAGTAAATAATTTCAATGGATCATCAGGATTAACAGTCAGTTACATAGAAGAAATACTAAAAGATATAATAAGGAATCAATAAGCTTCTGCAATATATTCCTAACATATCAGTATCTTTGCACCTTTTTAAAGATATGAATAACAAAGTAGCTGTCAGGTCATGCAGGGAATATAATATTGAAGAGATATATCGCCATATACGGGATATATATGATTATTGCGGAGGGCCTGAATTAAAGAATAAGAAAGTTCTTCTGAAGCCAAATATTCTAATTGATTGTGATCCTTCCCGGTGTGTAAGCACACATCCTGCAGTTGTGGAAGCAATGATAAATTTTCTTCACGACAGAGGGGCAAGTGTTTATGTAGGTGATTCTCCCGGTATTCATTTCAGGGGTTTCAAAAGTGAAAAGTCGGGTATTTATCAGGTTTGTGAAAAAACAGGAGCTACATGGGTGGATTTTATGAAGAATCACACGGATATGCCTTTTGGAAAAGGCAAGATCAGGATAGCTTCAGTTGTCAGGGAAGTTGATCTTATCATTTCACTGCCTAAATTAAAGACTCATCAGTTAACTTACTTCACTGGTGCAATAAAGAATACTCTTGGTTTGGTCCCCGGTTTTGCAAAGACCAGGCAACATGCTTTATATCCCGACAGGGATGTATTTTCAGCTTTTCTAGTTGATTTAACAGAGGCTGTATGTCCTTCTTTCTATCTGATGGATGGGATATCAGGGATGGAAGGAGAAGGTCCCGGGCAAGGCACTCCTGTCAAAACGGAGGTCCTGATAGGATCGGCCAATCCGCTGGCTGTTGACATAATAGCAAGTACTATTGCCGGATATGATCCTATGATCATTCCGACAAATTCCATTGCCCTGGAGAGGGGAACATGGCTTAAGGATGTATCTGACACAGAATATGACGGACCTGTTCTTGAATCAATTATCAAGAAAGACTTCAAAAAGGTTGCCTACACACACAACGGGAATGTTGTGGTAAGGTTTATCATGCACAGGTTAAAGTCGATAAGGTTTCTCCAGCCCAGGCCTGTATTCTTACATGAGAAGTGTACCGGGTGCAATGAGTGTATCAGGATATGCTCTCAGAATGCACTGGCTATGGACCCGGTGAAAAAAAACTGGGTGGTTCTCACTGATAAGAAATGCATCAGATGTTACTGTTGCAGTGAAATATGTCAGAGTAATGCTGTTACAGTAAGGAGGGATTTCCCTGGTTACCGTTTTCTTTCAGGGGCGTACAGAAAAGTTAAACGTCTATTTTAGCGTACTTGGCATGAGTTTCGATGAATTCTCTTCTGGGAGGCACCTCATCGCCCATCAGCATAGAGAAAATATGATCTGCTTCGGCTGCGCTATCAATAGTGACCTGGCGTAGTGTACGGGATTCAGGGTTCATTGTTGTTTCCCAGAGTTGTATTGCGTTCATCTCACCCAGACCTTTATATCGTTGGATGGATACGTTGCTCTCTTTTCCCTGTCCCAGTTCAAGTATAGCAGCTTCTCTTTCTTCTTCAGACCAGCAATATCTTTCTGCCTTGCCTTTTCTGATCAGATAAAGGGGTGGTGTAGCAATAAAGAGGTAGCCGCCTGTGATCAGATCCTGCATATATCTGAAAAACAGAGTCATGATAAGGGTATTGATATGTGATCCGTCAATATCAGCATCTGTCATAATGATAATTTTATGATAGCGAAGTCCGGATATATCAAGTGCTTTACTATCTTCTTCCGTTCCCACTATCACACCAAGGGCGGTGAAGATATTCTTAATTTCCTCGCTTTCGTAAATACGGTGGAGCATTGCTTTTTCCACGTTCAGTATTTTGCCTCTGAGAGGCAGGATAGCCTGGAAACGTCTGTCGCGGCCCTGTTTGGCTGTTCCTCCTGCTGAATCACCCTCAACGAGGTATATCTCGCATTTTGCAGGATCTTTATCTGCGCAGTCAGCCAGTTTTCCCGGAAGTCCGGAACCGGAAAATTCGTTTTTTCTCTGTACCAGTTCTCTTGCTTTACGGGCTGCATGACGTGCTGTAGCTGCCAGTATAACTTTCTGCACAATCACTTTGGCATCTTTGGGGTTCTCTTCAAGGTAATTAGTCAGCATAGCACTGACAGCCTGATCGACAGCGCCCATTACTTCAGAGTTACCCAGTTTTGTCTTGGTCTGGCCTTCAAACTGTGGTTCTGCAACTTTAACTGATATAACGGCAGTGAGTCCTTCACGAAAATCATCTCCGTTGATATCAAATTTAAGCTTGGCAGTAGCTCCTGAATCTTCAGCATATTTTTTCAGAGTTCTGGTCAGTCCCCTCCGGAATCCGGCCAGGTGAGTTCCTCCTTCAATGGTATGAATATTATTGACATAGGAATATACATTCTCAGAGAACGAATTATTATACTGAAGAGATATTTCGACAGGAATATCCGTTTTATCGTGGGTTATATGTATAGCTTTTTCTATTATTCTCTCACGTGTTGCATCGAGGTATTCAACAAACTCCTTTAATCCCTGTTCAGAAAAGAACTCTTTAAAGCGTGGTTTGCCACCATTACCGTTTTCTGTCAGCTCTCTCTTATCTGTCAGGGAAAGGGTTATACCCTTATTAAGAAAAGCCAGTTCGCGCAGACGGGCTTGAAGGATCTCAAAGTTAAAATCAAGTGTCTGGAATATAGTATCATCAGGTTTAAAAGTGATCATGGTACCCGATTTATCAGTATCTCCGTCTACTCTCACCTCAGTTACCGGTTTCCCTTTCTGATAATCCTGTCTGAATATTTTTCCTTCTCTCATGACGACAGCAGAAAGGTTGGCGGAAAGGGCATTCACGCAGGACACTCCAACACCATGAAGGCCTCCGGACACTTTGTACGAACCCTTATCAAATTTACCGCCGGCATGTAAAACAGTCATCACAACTTCCAGTGCAGATTTTTTTTCCTTTTCCATTAAACCGGTAGGTATACCGCGACCATTATCTGTGACTGTAATCGAATTATCTTCATGAATGATAACGTCTATTTTATCACAATAACCGCCCAAAGCTTCATCAATGGAATTGTCTATAACCTCATAAACAAGGTGATGTAATCCTTTTACCCCTATATCGCCGATATACATTGCAGGCCTTTTCCTTACTGCTTCAAGTCCTTCCAGTACCTGGATGCTTTCAGCCGAATAGGCTTTGTTTTCCTGCAGATTTTTGTTTGTGTCTTCCATACTTTTACTATTAATTACATAGTTGTTCAACTATCTCCTTTAAATGGCATGATGTCCATATCATCAGGTATTGAAATCCCTATGAAGAGATCCTTGTTCTTCTCACCATAAGCTTAAAAAATACTTTTCGGGAAACAGAACCGGAACATATTTTTTATATCCTTCACCTTTCCAGACCCAACCCCTCATCGCGTGATATAAACAACTGATAACATGAACCTTAATTACCGCGACAAATATAGTTAATTATTGTGGTTTTTTTCTCTTCAAGGACTTATTTTTATGCACAATTTCAACGAGAAATTAACAGGTTGGCAGTTGCAGTATTTATTCTATATGACATTCCGTAAATAAAGGGCGTTTCCCGGACTTCATTTTCCTTTCAGGATAGCACCAGTTGTTTATCAGAGACTATAGGTAAAGCCTATCATGAGGTTAAAACGCTGAGTAGGATAAAAAGCCCATTCGTAGTAGCGTTTAAAAGCAATATTGTTTATTCTTGCCCACACTGACAATATTTTTGTATAACGGTATTCGGCGCTAATATTCATATTGAAATGAGCCGGTCTGGTAATTACTTCTGCAGAAGGAGGCAGGATAACATCATATCTGGTAGCCAGTAATCTGTACTCACCAATTGTTCGAAGGTCAATATCTGCTATTATTTTATTTCTGAGGTTATATTTAATATTCAGGTTAGCATCCCATTCGGGTTTGTTCCATGCATATTCATTTTTTGAAAGAGTATACTGGTACCAGTTGGCAATACCCCTGAAAGTAACCTTATCTCCTATCATCCCTGTTAGTTCGCCGTGTATATTCAGTATTTCCGCATCATCGGCCAAAGGAGTGAAATAGTTACCCATTTGTGGAGCTTCAATACTATCAGGGAAAACAAGATTTGAATAAAAGAGCATATTATCGACAAGTGAGTAGGAAGCTGAGAGGAGATAATTACCTTCGAGTCCGTTGTTTCCTTTAAAACCCACTGAAAACTTCATGGGGGTACTTGTGTTTTGAAGGCGGAAGAGGCTACCATCATCTACGATATAAGGATTTACTGCAATGATACTCCATGGATCATTGGTAAGCAGCTCACCTTTCAGGCTGGCAAAGAAAGATACATAGGAGGGCACCATGTTAAATCCGAAGTTAACATCGGGATACAGGTGAAATTCAGCTGTTGACCGTATATTCCTGTCAAGCAACAGCTGAAGGCCAAGTCTGAAATTCCACTTTGGAGTGCTCTTGTTCACGAAGGGATTGACAGCAAAAATATATTTTGATCTGTCAAAAACTTCCGGAGATGGTATGAAATATCCAAAATCAAGCTTGCCACCCACATAGTAGCCTCTGTGACTCTTTGACATAGTGCCTGTAAGTCCTGTATTATGCTGATAACGTTTCTCTCCCTGAAAGAACAGGTCGTAATGAGCATTAAAATCATAGGAAAAATCTGTTGAATCGAGGTTAAGCGAAGAGAAAGAGATATCAGATGACAGATTATTATTTCCGGTACGTATGTTCTCATTCTTGGGTACATAATCGCTTATACCCGGATCGTAGCCGTATGCAAAACGCATTTTCTGACTATAATCGATTGTTCCTTTAAGGTAGTTATCTCTGAAGAATTTTTTTCCGAAAAGAGATACATCATTATCCATATATCCGGCGAAGACACGCTTGTCGTTATCCAGTTTAACCCTGCCGTTTGTCGAAAAGTGACGTGCATACAGCCCATAGGATGATCTTTTTGACCGTTCATTGGTCAGACTGATCTCTGCAAGGGGAGTAAGATAATTTCCTATTCCAAGATTCACATAAGTCTTATAGAGCTTGGTGAGCGGGTCGGGAAGCAGTGTTGCTGCCTTTATCGGGCTTATTTTATATTCGGGAGAAAAAGGATTGGTTGATATATCATACGCAAAGTCTTCTGTAACTTTTAAAGTATCATTGATATCTGCAAAAAAGCTTCTCTTTTTAACCGGAGGGAGTGATGGTTTGTAAGGGTTATAAAGAGTCACTTCTCTTTTGAGATCCTCCTGCTTTTCCTGAGCCGATAGGGATAATGTAAGAGATAATAAGAGGAGAGTAAATATATGGATTCTATTCATTCGTTTATTTTTTAGTATTCTGGCACACATTTGACAATCTTCAGTTTATCTTATTATTACAACCGGCATCATTTAATTTCTCTGATCAATGGCAGCCAGTTTATCATTCACTTCATCAAGTATTCCGTCATCTTTCAAGGTATAATAATCCCTCAGACTCTCGAGGGTAGCTTTTGCCTGAAGCAAATCTCCTTTTTGAATACTTATATCGGAAAGAAGGATGAACATACGGGCCATCCAGTATTGGTGAGGTGATTTCTGATCGATAAACTCCATTATCACTTTTTCCGACTCGTCAGCCATATTATCTTTATAGAGTAATTCGGCTACTCTGTATTTTGATTCTGCTCCTTCAGCACTGACTACTTCATTGGCAAGTACCCGGAAGTCATCCATAGCTTCAGTAAAATTATTGAGGCTGTAATTAGCTTTTGCTTTCATAAACCGGGCTTCTCTGGCTAATTCCTGGGGAGCTCCTGATATACTGAGAATTTTTTCTGCAGCAGTAAGAGTTTCCCGGGCATCTCCCATCTGGTAAGATGATCTGAGCTGCCCTGTAAGAGCAGTTATCCGGTTTTCTGTAGCAGTTGCCACTTTCTCCAGACGCCTGTAGTAATCGAGAGAAAAATTATAATCTTCATTTTCATAATAGATATCTGCAGCCGATAGAAGCGCCTGTTCAGTGAACTGGTTATTAGGATCTTCCGCCACCTTTGTGTAGAGGATTAAAGCTTCCTGCTTATCTCCTGACCGCTTACTGCATTCAGCAAGATAAAAACGGGCATTCTGACTGAAGATACCTGAGGGGAATTCTCTCAGGTAATTACGGAAGATCACTGCCGCTCTGTCATATTGCCCTGTTATGTACAGGTTTTCTCCTGATCCGTAAAGCAATGAATCTTTTTCCGACAGATTAATATCATCTGAACCCTGTTGCTCTTTTATATAGGCAAAATATGACTCAACATCATTGATTTCTATGTATATATTTTTCAACCCTGTGGTAGCATATCTTGCTTCGGGTGTCGAAGGATAGCTTTCTATGACTCTCTTGTACTGAGCTATAGCTTTGTCGTTTTCTCCTATATTATTATAGAGAAGGCCAAGCTGGACCATTGACTGTGGTGCAAGCTGTGACTCGCGGTATGAAGTAATAATTGTAGTAAAGTCTTCTTCCCCTTTTCTAAAGTCTTCGAGTACAACATAAGCCCTGCCTCTTTCAAATATTGCATTCGGCACATAAGACGATGAAGGGAAACGGCGGGCAAGAAGAGAGAGGACATCTGTCTTAGCTCTGTGATCATTCATCAGGCCCAGGCAGAATCCTTTCTGATACATGGCATAATCGGCATTTGCCTTTCCGAAATCAATCACTTTATCGTAATATTCAATTGCCAGAGGGTAATTGGTAGTTATATAATAACTGTCTGCTATCCTGCTTCTTGTATCAGCCAGGATATCTGGTTGTCTGTTTCCTGCTTCTGCCTCAAAAGTTTTCAGGTGTGTAAGGGCATTTGAATAATCGCCCAGGTTAAAAAAAGCATATCCCAAGTTATATCTGACCAGAGAATATTCATTGAGATTCATTGATCCGGGTATTCCAATAAATTCAACATAATGTTTTTTAGCATCTTCGTATCTGCCAAGCCGGTAACAGGCTTCTCCCTGCCAGTATAAAGCTCTTGCTCTCAATTGATTATTGTATTTCCCGTACATCAAAGATTTGTCAAGCATCTCTATTGCAGCCATCAGCTCCATGTTATTAAAAAGCTCAAGCCCTCTGAAGAAAGCCACTCTTTGGTATGCTTCTTCCAGTTCAGGACTCTTAGTTCTTATCTTGTCCAGAGAAGCGAGGGCTGCCCTGTAGTTTTTGGCCTTCAGATAAGTTGACACCAGATAATTATATACTTCTTCCACCCTTTCAGACCCCGGATAAAGTTCTATATAGCGGTTAAAAGCCGTAATTGCTTCCCCGAAAGGTGAATATGACAACTCATAGGTCAGTTTGGCATAATTGAACAAGGCATCTTCCCTGATTTTTTCATCGAAATCGAGACGTGAAGCTTCAGCAAAACCAAGCTGAGCACGTTTTTTATCTCCTGTTTTCAGATAACAGTCTCCCAGGACATACCATATATTCTGACTGAGCTGATCTGAGCCGGATCCAATTGACATCAGAGTTTTGATGGCATTATCAAAATCCCCGGTTTTATAATAGCAGAATCCCAACTGGTACTTATCCTCTCTGCCGCTTATCTTTGTTCCTTCAGCAAATTTCTCCAGATATGGCAGGGCTTCCTCGTAATTCTCCTTATTAAACCAGGCATCGCCGATGAACCTGTATAATTCAACAGCTCGCTCATCACCTGCAGAATTTAGAAGATCAGGTGCTATTTCAAGTATTTCATCGTATTCTTTCTGAAGATAGAGTATCTGAACGATATAAAAAGGCACTATACTCCCGAATGTTTCATCATCTCTGAGGCGGTTGAAGCCCTCCATAGCGGATAGATACATCTCCTGCTCATAGGCTATCTGGGAATAATAATATATTGCCGGAGGAGTATATTCAGTATCTATATCCTTTATTTCCGAGAACATAAGCAAGGCACGCTGCTTATCCCCTCTTACATAGTTGGAATAGCCGTTTCGGAAAAAATATTCAGGTAACTGGTCTGAAGTCAACTCCTGTCTGTTAACCCGCTCGTAATAGGATATTGCTTTTCTGTAATTCCTGTTAGTATAAAAATAATCTGCCAGCGACAGGTAAGCCTCATTAATCCGGGGACTCTCCGGATGATTCCGGATAAAGGTCACCATCTTATATTCTCCGTCGGGATTATAGAGATTCAGTGATGCCTTTGCGCTGAAATACTCTGCTTCTGCGACACTAAGCAGCTCTCTGTCAGGTTCATTACTGATATATGAATCAAAAAGACGTATAGCGGCCGGATATTTTTCCTTTTTATACAACTCCACAGCCCTCATATATTCTGAACCTATCTCACTGACAGTAAAAGGAGCCTGCGACAGGCTCTTCAAAGGCATCAGAAGGAAGAGAAAACCTGATATGATAACGAATTTATTAATGTTCATAACTTATTTTTTTTACCCCTGGTATTAATAAAGGGTTAGCAGATAAAGCGGCAAGATTTTTATTTAAATACTTCATTATATGCTATATATAATAATATCTCCTTATCAAAACCCAATGTAAAAATACAATTATAAAACGCCTGAGTCTGGCCTTTATTATTGTTTTTATCAACATACAAACATTAATTATCAATTCTTTCATTATTTTGCATTCAAAACACAGGGGTGATGCAGGAAAATCTTCCGCTTGACACAATTATTGAATTGAAAGACTGCCTTATATGGCAACAGGATCATCTTGTTCTCTCTGAGGTGAACTTTGCTGTGAAGAAGGGTGAGTTTATGTATCTTGTAGGGAAAGTGGGAAGTGGAAAGACGAGTGTTATAAAGACTCTCAATGCTCAGTTACCTCTTAAGGCCGGCACTGGCGTCGTTGCCGGATTTGACCTGTCCAGACTGAAATCCAGAGACATACCTGCCCTTCGGAAAAAACTGGGCATTGTTTTCCAGGATTTTCAGCTGCTCACTGACCGGACGGTCAATGATAATCTTCTTTTCGTGCTTCGTGCTACAGGATGGAAAGATAAAGCAGAGACAGGAGCCCGTATAGGAGAAGTCCTGGAAAAAGTTGGCATGAGCCTCAAAGGATACAAGATGCCTCATCAGCTCTCAGGAGGAGAACAGCAGAGGGTGGTAATAGGCAGAGCTCTTCTCAACGATCCGGATATTATCCTGGCTGACGAACCGACCGGTAATCTTGATCCGGAGACATCAGAGGGAATAATAAGTCTTCTGAAAGAAATCAGTACAACAGGAAGAGCAGTTATTGTAGCCACACATAACTATAATATCATAAAGAAATTTCCGGCCAGGACATTTAAATGTGACAAAGGGAAACTTATTGAGCTGGATAATGACGAGGAGATTGAATCAGATTCCGTATAATCTTCTCTGTTCTTTCTTCTTTTTCATATAATTACCTTAAAAATCTCAGTGGCCGGATCAGATTGTTGTAATAAATCCTGTAAAAAGTTTTTTCGGCACTGCCGAAAGACTTCTGAAAAGCTGCTATAGAAGTTATTGACGAGCCGGCAAAATCGAGAACAGAACAGGAAGCAGCATGATTTTTTACCAGCTCATCAATAATGTAATATCCTGTCCTCTTCTCCCTGCTGAAAGGAGTGTTCGCTACAAGCAACATAATCATCCTGTTAAGGGCCTCCACAAGAAAAAGTCCGTACACCGGATCTCCCTTCAAATTTCTTACTCCCATTATCCTCCCTTTCTTATTCTCAAGACAGTAATGCATCAGCTTAATTAACCTGTTGTAATCTTTCTCTTTTACTCCTCTGATATATGCTCCCCTGTTGCTGATAAACAATCCGACAAGCTCTTCCGGGCTAAGATCTTCTGTAATTTCAGGTTTATGCTTCCGGGCTGTTTCCACATTACGTTTGCAATGTTTCGTGAAATTATCCCACAGTTTGTCGTAAGGCAAAGAGAGATCAAGTTCATAATTCACCCTTGGTGTCACACTGAATTTCTCCGCATCAATCCGGTTCCGTATACAGAGATCGATAAAAGGGTAACGGCTGACAACTTGCTCCATCATGTCACCGGCAAGATCCGCAGCTGATGACTCATCGCGGGAAAACAGTCCGAGTTGCTGAAGGAAGGGAGGAGTAACTGTATATCTGACACAATATTTTTTAAATGAAGGAAGGGGGAACACTGACAGATAATCGCCGTATACCAGCGCTTCCCAGCCAGGAGTAATACTGTCGAGATACCATGACAATCCATAAGGTCTGGCAAAAGGACATTTTTTGACACATTCATTCCATCTTGTACGGTCAATTTCACTGTTTGTAAGATGACTGATCATTGTACAGATACTTTCAGTACATTTTCAAATAATTCTCTCCACTTTCCCCATTGCATATTGTTGATCAATGAGGTGTTATGCCAGATACTCACGAACAGGCCACCTACTTTCCTTGTCTCATTTATCAGTCTCACCACCGTCTCTGCAGATTCTTCCGGACCCATTTTTTTATACTGATGAAGAGTTGCATCCATTACCTGGAAAGGGATTATACGCAGGGTCGTCTGTGTGTCGCTAAGAACATCATAGAAAGGGAAAGGCCGGGCAATACCTGCTCTGAACCCCGGTTCCTCAGCGTAACCCATTGAATAATCTTCCGTTACGCCTGCTCTTAAAAGGTTACGGTATGAAAAAGGAATGGAAAACCTCAGGTAATGAAATCTGGATGCTTCTACTTTCTTTCCGGTAATGGTCTCCAGTCTCATTATCTGTTTCGCCAGTACCTTGTGATCATCAGCTGAATAGTATGAGGGATGAATTCCATTGCAATATTTCCCGGAAATAGTTCTGATGAAATCCCTGTACTTCTTATTTCTCCATGAAGGATTCTTGTCATATCTTGTCAGGTCTCCTGTAGGAAAAAAGAATCGTGTATCAACACTATTCTCTTCAATCTTTTCAATAATATAATCGTATACCTGAAAAGGATCTTTCTGCAAGCCGGATAAAACCCTGTATCTGTCCAAAGACACTTTTCTGTCTTTTAAGATATCCCGGACAAAACCACCGGTATTTCTGAAGATATTTTTCGCTCTGTAGGCAAAAGGCTGGTCGGAATCGATGGTCAGCAGAGTTTTGAATTCGTTTCTTCTGAATGTTGTTTCAGGAAATTTCTTCAATATTTCTCTGGTAAGCTCCTTTGCCCACAAGTCAACAACAGGAATATCCAGGAATCCGTGTCGGGCTGATAATGATTCTGAGGCAGGAAAACGGCTGTGTTTATCAGGAATATATCCAAGGTATTCCTCATAACGGCTAACAAGAAAAAAAGAGGCTGCAAAAATATCGAAAGGTATATCGGACCCCTTACCGGTCAGAAAGAAAACAGGAAGTCCTTTCCATTCATCAATGATTATTTTTTGTTCTGACACACCTGTTTCGGATAAAACAGGACAGGGATTAATTTTCAGGGCGCCTGTAATATCTTCGGAAGAATAATTAATCACCGGACTCTTCCCAAGCTTTCGACGGTCTGTCACTATCTCATAAGACAAGCCCAGTATATCTCCAAGCAGTATACCTGTAATATATCTCAGCCGGGGAAGATCTTTCCTTGTAAATATCTTCATTGGACGTATCAACATTTAACAAATTTAGTAAAACTGGTGTACATCTGTCTGCCGGAGAGTAAACAAAGAGTTATCTGTTCCCGGGAATATTTAGCTACAGATTCATTACAGGATTATTATCTGCCCAGGAAATCTTCATATAACACCTGCAGGTATGCCTTACCGAATCCGGCTGCTGTCTCCGGGTCTTTCCCCTCTGATAGTACAGCGTTATTAAGTTTATTATCGTAGATATATTTTGAGCTGTCTGTTATAAAAGCAAATCCGTCATTAAAGGTATAGAAGGCAAAAGATGGTGAATTTTCCGATAAGAGATCTTTGGCAAAAGGAAAATCCGCATTTATTTCCAGCTGATTTAAAAGAGTAAGAGCGATGTCGGTCTGGCTTCCCTTTTTTTCTATTCTTACATCGGCGGTATCAAGTGCTCCTCCTAGCCATAGCATTGGTATCCGGAACATATCTTCGGAATAGACCAGCACATCATCGGAATTTCTCCTGCAGTGGTCGGCAATTATTATCATAAGAGTGTTATCCCACCATTCACTTTCCCGGGCTTTTTCAATAAAAGCACCTACCGCTGTGTCAGAATAGAAAACTGAATTTCTGAACCTGGTCAGATCATCGTTACCTTCAAAGACCGGTTCCATTGGGACATCAAAGGGTTCGTGGCTCGATAAAGTCAGCACTACCTTAAAAAAGGGCTCTCTTATATTTCTCATAGAATCACTGAGAGTATTTAAAAAGATATGATCATGGACGCCCCATTTTGAATTATAGAAGCGCGGATCAAAATTATCCATGGTCACCACTTCATGGAAGCCATTATTGATAATAAAAGAATTAAAATTGGCAAAATTTATTTCGCCTCCATACCAAAAAGAAGTTTTATATCCTTCTGAAGAGAGTTTTTTCACTATACCGGGCAGTGATTGTGTTTTTTTTGGTTCTTTCATTACTGACTGGGCCGGCTGGGCAGGATATCCGTTGAGAATGGCAGGCATAGCCTTATCAGTCCTGTTACCTGAAGCATAAAAATCAGTAAAGAGCAGGCCCTCGTTGCAATATCTGTTCAGATTGGGTGTCGTAAGGCTATCTCCTCCGAGGGGACCAATAAGAGCACTTCCAAAACTTTCAAGGACCAGAATAATAATATTTGGGCGTGGCTGGTTTATGACTTTTACAACAGAGCCGGCCGGTCTTTTTGTCAGAGAATCGGTAAGCATTACAGCTTTCTTATGATCAAAGAACACATAAGGATTTTTTGTTGGTTTGCCATTAAAGAATGAATCCCCGACATTCCAAACCACATTAACTGCGGTATGATTGATAAATATATGTTTGCTGAAATAGACCGTACCGGCATTTATCGGGGCTATACCCACACCACCTCGAACAGGGATGAGAAGAGAGGCGAAACAGAGTGTCAGAAATAATGTTGCCGGTATTTTTAGTTTTACCGGACTGAAATTGAAGAACAGTTTATATACTAATTTCCTGTAGAGCAGAATAAAAACAGCAGATATAGCTATAATAATCATCACTACTGCCGTTGTCTGGAGAGCTGTGGCAGAAGCCATTGCTTCTTTGGGCGTTTTAAGATAGAAAAACACTGTATGATCCATTCTGAATCCCCAGTATTTATACAGCAATGTATCTGTAACAATTATTATTGAAGAGATAACAACAATAATATATGTATACCATTTCATGAAGTCTCCATACCATTTACCTGTAAAGAAAACTGTCAGTATCAGCAATAAAACAGGGATTGCCAGGATATAGCCTGTGGCTGAAATATCCAGTTTAAGGCCATGGAGAAATGTAGCTGCCATTGAAGAAAGGGGATATTGTGCTGCCTCTCCTGTATGCGTTAAAATAAAAAACAATCTTGCAATGATAAAAAACACCAGCCAGAAAAGGGCAAAACAAAGTATGGCGACAATTCTTTTTTTCATTCGTCTACTTAATTTTATTTCATACGTTTATTTAATTATCATTTCAATGGCTGAATGAAAATTACATGAAATGAACAGGAATATCTTTTCGTGAGTTACTGCTCATGTAAGTTTCATCAGGTATTTATCCTTTTTATTCCGTTTTTATTAAACAGTATCAAAGATACAGTTATTATCAGCATCCCGGTTAATGTGAGCCAATCTGGTTTTTCTCCGGGCACCAGGAGCCAGCTGAGGATTGCTCCTACAACAGGAATTATAAATTTCCACAGGTTCAGTTCCGACACTTTCACAGCAGGTCTCTGAAGCAGTTTATACCAGATAGAAAAGGCTGCTGCTGACATAAAGCCCAGCCAGGAAAGTGATATCCAGTATTCTGCCGGTTTAGGTCCGAAATGTATATCCTCAAAGAGAAGAGACAAGATAAGCAGCACCGTCCCTCCGGTAAGGAAACTTGCCGAGCTCAGCACAAAAGGGTGGATTCCTCTGCTTTTCAATGAGATCATTACATTGCTTGTAGCTGCTGCAACATTTGCACCAAGCAACAGAAAGACTCCGAATAGTTCAATCAGGGTTCCCAGCTTAAAGGCCTGTCTGCCAGCACTTATCAGAATAACACCCGAAATACCGGCAACAATAGTAAGTATCTTACCTCTGTTCAGACTTTCATATTTATCCATCAGTGAAGCTATTACAGCGGTTACGAGGGGTTGTGACCCTACAACAACAGCTCCCAGAGCTCCAGGAACGAAGTCCATTCCAAGATAGAAAAGTATGTAACAAACAATGGCCTGCAGGGAGGTAACCCAGAAAAATATCTGCCTGTTCTTTCTGAGCATTGAGAAAAAGACGGCAGGTTTTACAGTAAACGGCAGAATGATTAGTCCGGATATAATAAACCGTAATGCTGCAAAATGGATAGGGCTGTCATGACGGAGTCCTATTTTTATTCCCGCATAGGCGGTAGACCACAGGAAGCAGGCAATAATAGCCCATAGGATGGTATTATCTTTTCTATGCACCGGCAACTGATTTAGTGGAAAATAACTGAAATATATTTATTTCCCTCTGTTTGCCGGTTACTGATAATTCAGAAGTAAATACTATCATTGACAAAGGATAAAAACCAAAAAACTATCATCTGTAAGATCAGACAATAAAAAGGATTGTTGTTACGATATATATTACTGTCGGGAAAGCACAATTACTCCGAAAACCCATATATACTACTTATTATCAATAACATAATAAGTATTTATTATTCTTTGCTATCAGTTTTTCCGGATTTTCCTGCTGTTGTTTTCTTTTCCTTACTATCTGCAGCTGTTTTTGTATCTTTTTTAACAGTTTTTGAATTTTTAACTGTTTTGGTTGTTTTGGTTGCTTTGCCTTGCTTTTTGGCTGCAGTGGTTTCATTTTCCCCTGGAGGTACTGCAGCTTCATCAGTTTTATTTGAATTTATTTCTGACTTTTGGGGTTTCTTTGCCTTCGGTGTCTTCGGGCTTTTGTTTTCCACGGCCCGTTTCTCATCCTTACCCTGAGCCACGGCAACTTCTTCTTCAACCTTTTGTCCGGCTTCCTCTACTTTTGTATTTTCTATAGTCCCCCCTGTTTTTTCAGCAACTTCCTCAATATCTTTGGACTGTTTCTTCTCCTTAAGATGTTTCTTATCTTTTATCTCTGTGTCTTTGACTTTCTGAACTTTTTTAACAGCAGGCTTGTTTGCTTTTTTTCTGCGGCGTCTGACACCGTAAGTTCCAAGTACTATTTTGCCTCTTTTGGTCTTTTTATCGCCTTTTCCCATATTGATTGCTTTTGATTATTTAAAATAACCCGTAGTGGGGTGGTGACAAAGTTAATAATATTCTTTATTTTTATTAAAATTTGGATTTGTTGATTCACAACAATTAATATTACATTATCATATCAGTATATTTTTCAAATTTATTTGCTGAAAGAGATAATAAAGTAAAAAATGATAATATGCACACATTAAATGATTTACGACTGGCTGTGTTGATAGATGCAGACAATATCCCCTATTCCAACATAAGAGGTTTACTTGAAGAGATAGCCAAATACGGCACCCCAACTTTTAAGAGGATCTATGGTGACTGGACGAAGCCTACAATATCAGGCTGGAAGCCTGCTTTGCTGGAAAATGCCATCACACCTGTACAGCAATACAGTTATACCAGGGGTAAAAACTCGACAGATTCTGCAATGATTATTGATGCGATGGATATCCTTTACTCGGGTAAGGTAGATGGATTCTGTATTGTTTCTAGCGACAGTGATTTCACAAGGCTTGCCACAAGGCTAAGAGAGGCCGGGATGAAAGTTATAGGTATTGGAGAAAAAAAGACTCCATCTCCTTTTATTGTTGCCTGTGATAAATTTATCTATCTTGAAATAATCAGTTCATCTGTTTCCGGACAGGAGACACAAACCACAAAAGAAAAAAGCAAAAAAACAGGACGGGATACCAAAAAAAATGAAGAAGCTGAGCAACAGCAGCAGGTAAAAAAAGCTAAGCGCCTTATTTCAAGCTCAATAACAGACGTAGCTGACGATAATGGATGGGCATATCTGGGAGATGTAGGTAACCTGATATTAAAAAAACAACCTGACTTTGATCCACGTAACTTTGGTTTTACAAAGCTCACCCCATTAATTAAATCGTTTGATTACGAGATAGATGAAAGAGATTCAGGACAAAATAACATTAAACATATATATATCAGAATAAAAAAACAGTCCGGTGGGAACTGACAACAGGCTTTCTTTGAGTATAATGGACATAAAAAGTCAAAAAGAGACTAAAATTCAACATATTGTAATTTATTTCTTTTTTGTTTAGAAAAAAAACATGACCTTTGATATTGCTTTAATAACACATTAATTATTGAATTATGAACATTTATGTCGGAAGTCTTAATTTTAAAATGAAAGAAGAAGAATTAAGAGAACTATTTGAAGAGTATGGAGAAGTTGCATCTGCAAAGATCATTTTTGATAAATACTCTGGGAAAAGTAAGGGATTTGGCTTTGTTGAAATGCCAGATGATAATGAAGCCAAGAAGGCAATTGAAGAACTTAACGGGTCTGAAATACAGGGACGAAACATCATCGTCAATGAATCGATTGAAAGATCTGAAAGGAGAAGCAACTTCAGGGGTGGAGATGATAACCGCAGGGGACGTGACCCGGGTAGAAACAGGTACAGTTAGTGTATAAAAAAATCTTAAACTATGAAAGGGACTGTTAAATGGTATGACAGGGTCAAAGGTTACGGGTTTCTTCAAACTGAGGATAACAGGGATATCTTTGTCCACCGTTCAGGTTTAGAAGTATCGCACATCAAACTTGAAACAGGCGAAGCTGTTGAATTTGAAATTGAACAACGGGAAAAAGGGCCTGTAGCTGTAAGGGTTAAAAAAACAGAATGATCTTACCCACGTATTGAAAAAAGAGGGTTTCTTACAAAAGATACCCTCTTTTTTTTACTGATGGTCTTCTGCCTTTCCGGGCTTACACATCCTTGTTAATGTAAAACCATCCTTCTTTTAAAACCTTCCGAATATTGAATATTTCTTTGTGTTACAGTATATAGAAGAATACAGAAACAGAACAGGATTATTTGTTTCCAGTTTTCTTTCCAGATGAAGTACCGGCTCTCCCTCCTCAAGCCTGAGGTAACGACCTGTCTTCCCCAATGCAGGAATAGCTTTAATCCTTTGCTCCCCTCCTGTCACTTCAATATGATAATGAGTCCTTAGTATATGAAACAATGATTTGTTCTCAAACTGGCGCGATGTTATTCTTGGAAGGTTAATATTTGCTATGTAACTGATATCATAAAAGATCGGAACTTCATCAAGAAGACGGAGTCTCTCCATATATATACAACCTGATTCTTTTTCCATATCACTCAGCACAAACATAAAATCATCATCCCAGGGGACAAGCACCGGTTTTACTATCATTCTGGTTTTCAGGTTACGGTCACCTACAGCGGAAGTTGTTCCTGATACCGATAATATGCCTATGTCACGCGGTAAACGATGCACTATACTGCCCTTCCCCTGATGCTTCCGTATGTATCCGTCATTGGCAAGAGTGCTTAATGATTGCCTGACTGTAGGCCGTGTCATTCCATATATCTGACATAATTCATTCTCCGATGGAAGCAAATCTCCTTCTTTATATATCCCTTCTGTTATATGCTTACGCAGGATATCATATAATTTTTTATGCCGGGGAATATTCGTCCGCAAAACAAGCTGTTTTTGCGTAAATATATTACTTATATCTTGTAATTACAAGTTATATTATATATTTTTGTATTAACTGATCCATAATCATATAAATTATATTCTGACTATTTTTCTTCTTACATATAATTACAAGTAAGAATCAACAGACTGGCGTAGATTAACGAATCATTACTTTACTGTAATCATGGCAACACCGGTAATAATGCCTAAACAAGGGCAATCAGTTGAAAGCTGCATAATAACCCGATGGTTTAAGAACACAGGTGACAGGGTAATAAAAAACGACATTCTTCTTTCATACGAGACCGACAAGGCTGCCTTCGATCTTGAATCTCCTGCTGATGGCATTCTTCTTGAGATATTCTTCGGCGAAGGCGACGAAGTGCCTGTATTACAAAATATTGCAGTAATAGGCAAAAAAGGGGAAACAACAGATTTCTTCAATCCCTCTGCCGGAATAAGCAGTAAAGAAAAGTCTCGGGAGACAACAGAAGAAAGAAAAAAGGAATTACATGCATATTCAGCCGTAAGGGTATCTGATGCTCCTATACCCCGGGGTGATAAAAGAATAAGGATATCTCCAAGGGCCAGATGTCTGGCTGAGGAGAATAAAATAAGCATTGATCAGCTCACCGGCAGCGGACCAAATGGCAGGATCACAGTAAGGGATGTGGAAACTTTTCTTTCCGGCTCTACAGAAGAGGGAATCAATTCATTTTCAATAGCCTGTGATTATACAGACCAGCCTTTGAGCAATATACGGAAGCTGATTGCAAGGACAATGCATGCCTCATTACAGAATTCTGCCCAGCTGACTCACCATATGAGTGCCGATGCCAGAAACTTGCTTAAGGCCCGGATAACTATCAAGGAGAATATTTCCACAGTTTCAGGCCGGCAGGACATCTCTCTTAATGACATGGTCTGCTGGTGTGTTATAAAAGCCCTGAAGAAATTTCCATCTGTCAACAGCCATTTTCTTGGCGAGACTATCAGACTCTTCAATAATGTACACCTGGGGGTTGCCGTTGATACGCCCAGAGGCTTAATGGTCCCTGTTGTAATGAAAGCCTGCAGTATGAACCTCAACCGTCTTTCCGAAGAGATAGCTTCTCTGGCTGAAGCCTCCAGAAAAGGAAGTATCAGTCCGGAACTGATCCAAAGCACTTCTGCTTCATTCACTGTTTCCAACCTTGGCAGTTACGGAGTAGAGATGTTCACTCCGGTAATTAACCTTCCGCAAACAGCCATCCTTGGAGTGTGCACAATAATAAACCGTCCTGCAGATCTGGGAAACAATACTTACGGCTTCGTTCCATACATTGGCCTTTCTTTGACATACGACCACCGGGCTGTTGACGGAGGACCTGCATCACTGTTCCTGAAAGAAATAAAAAAACAAATCGAAAATTTCAAACTTGAGATTTTTTAGAACAGAATGATTTTTCTGTAATATCTTAATTTTAAATAATTTAAAAAATGCCAAAAAATCAGAGTCTCATCCCGCAGATCATCAGGAGACCCCAGTTTATTGAATTCGGAAAAATACCTGTCAACCAATACAATAAAACCATTGAAGAAGAAAGGGATAATTTCAGTAACGACGATCTGGTCATGATATACCGTGACATGGTTATTATCAGGGAGTTTGAGAGCATGCTCAACCTTATAAAAACCACGAATGAATATAATGGGATCATTTACAACCATCCCGGACCTGCTCATTTATCAATCGGGCAGGAGGCTGCTTCAGTAGGGATGGCATACCATCTTGGAGTGGATGATTATATTCTGGGGTCACACCGCAGTCATGGGGAGTTACTGGCTAAAGGTCTGTCAGCCATACACAAACTGGATGAAGATACACTTTATTCCATAATGAAAAACTATTTCAGGGGTAACGCTTTAAAGGTTGTTGAGAAGGGTCACGCGGGCAATATTAAGGATCTTGCTGTTCATTTTCTTTTGTACGGTGCTCTTGCGGAAATATTTGCCAGGGAAAATGGTTTCAACAAAGGCCTTGGAGGTTCAATGCATGCATTTTTCACACCATTTGGTATCTATCCCAATAATGCCATTGTAGGAGGTTCCGGTGATATATCTGTTGGCGCAGCCTTATATAAAAAGATAAACAAAAAACCGGGTATTGTGGTATGCAATATCGGAGATGCTTCAACAGGTTGCGGCCCTGTATGGGAAGGCATCTGTTTTGCCACCATGGATCAGTACAGGACACTGTGGGAAGGTGAATACAATGGAGGCCTACCTCTCATTTTCAACTTTATGAATAACCTGTATGGAATGGGTGGTCAGACAATGGGTGAAACAATGGGGTTTGGCATACTGGCGAGGTTGGGTGCCGGCGTTAATCCTGAAATGATGCATGCAGAACGTGTCGACGGCTATAATCCGCTGGCTGTCATTGATGCCTTCCGGAGAAAAATAAAAATACTGAGTGAGAAAAAAGGACCTGTCCTGCTTGACACTCTTACATACAGGATCAGCGGACATTCACCTTCAGATGCATCATCATACAGGTCAAAAGATGAAATTGAAGCATGGGAGAAAGAAGATTCAATCCTCTCTTACGGCAGTTCACTTATAAGAACGGGTATAGCGCATCAGGACCAACTTGACACTATTCAGAATGAGACAGGTAAACTGATGACCCACATACTCGGACTGGCAGTGGATGATAAAGTATCTCCGCGTATTGACCTCATTAATGATTCTGACGCTATTGGCAGAATGATGTTTTCTAATTGTTCTGTTGATAAGATGGAAGAGCGGGCACCTGAAGTACTGATTCCAATGGAGGAAAATCCAAGAGTTAAATCTATTGGCAACAAAGTGAGATATTATAAAGACAAAGATGGCAGGGATGTCTCCAAAACCAGAATTTTTCAGTTGCGTGATGGTATTTTTGAAGCTGTTATTGACAGGTTTTATAAAGATCCCACTTTTGTTGCCTGGGGAGAAGAGAACCGTGACTGGGGTGGTGCCTTTGCCGTATACCGGGGTCTAACAGAAGCTCTTCCCTACCACAGACTTTTCAATTCTCCTATCTCTGAAGGAGCTATAGTAGGAACAGCGATAGGATATGGTATGTGTGGAGGCAGGGTCATTGCCGAAATAATGTATTGTGATTTTCTTGGCAGATCGGGTGATGAAGTTTTTAACCAGCTCCCCAAATGGCAGTCCATGAGCGGCAACCTCATCAAAATGCCGGTTGTCATAAGGGTCTCCGTCGGATCAAAATACGGTGCACAGCATTCTCAGGACTGGTCATCTCTCACAGCCCATATCCCGGGTCTTAAAGTAGTGTTCCCGGCTACACCCTATGATGCAAAAGGTCTTATGAATTCAGCCTTACAGGGAACTGATCCGGTGATCTTCTTCGAGAGTCAAAGGATATATGATAAAGGTGAAATGTTCCATGAAACTGGTGTCCCCGAAGGATATTATGAAATACCTTTCGGAGAACCCGATATAAAAAGAGAGGGTAAAGATATTACCATATTGTCCATTGGAGCTACACTGTATCAGGTATTGAAAGCAGCTGATATCCTCCGCGAACAATATGGATTGAGTACTGAAATAATTGATGCGCGAACACTGGTTCCCTTTAACTATACCCCTGTAATTGAATCAGTTAAAAAGACAGGGAAAATTGTTTTTGTCAGCGATGCTTCTTCAAGAGGATCATTTATCAAAGAGTTAGCTCAGTCAGTAACAGAACTGGCCTTTGACTATCTTGATGCTCCTCCTGTTACCATAGGGTCGCGTAACTGGATAACTCCGGCATATGAGATGGAACAATTCTTTTTCCCCCAGCCTGAATGGATACTGGATGCTATTAATGAGAAAATAACACCTCTAAAGGGGCATAAATCCCGTCATGATTATTCTTCTGAAAAAATAATCTTACTGAATAAAGAGGGGGTCTGAAACAAATGATTTCTATTATTATTTTCTATTTTTATCATGTCAACATGATTAAAAAATATATATGATAGAAAAAATAAAAGCGAAAAGAGGGTTCATCATCGACATGGATGGTGTTATATACCACGGCAACAGGCTCTTACCCGGCGTTACCGCTTTCATTGAATGGATGGAAAATAACGGAAAGGAGTATCTTTTCCTGACTAATTCCAGTGAAAGGACTCCTAAAGAGCTTCATGAGAAACTTAAGAGACTGGGGTTAAAGGTAAATGAGGATCACTTTTATACCAGTGCTTTGGCCACAGCTGGTTTTCTTGCCAGTCAGACCCCCAATGGCAGTGCTTTCATAATAGGCGATGCAGGGCTTATTCATGCATTGTACAGTGCCGGGTACACTATGAACAATGTGAATCCCGACTATGTTGTTGTGGGAGAAACGCACGGGTACAACTTTGAGAAAATAGAGATTGCAGTAAACCTGGTAATGAAAGGGGCCCGGCTTATAGGAACAAACTCTGATGTAAGCGGCCCTATAGAAGATGGTATTACTCCGTCTACAAAGGCCCTTATCGCTCCAATTGAAATAGCTACCGGGAAAAAAGCCTATTTTGTTGGTAAACCAAATCCTTTAATGATGAGGATAGCTTTAAAAAACCTGGGAGTAAAGAGAGAGGAAGCTGTAGTCATTGGCGACCGTATGGATACAGACATAAGATGCGGTCTGGAATCAGAAATTGATACACTTCTTGTTCTAAGTGGTATAACAAATGAAGAAGATATTGATAAATTCCCTTATCGTCCCCATTTTGTTCTTAACGGACTTATTGACCTCATTTGAAAATCACACTTATGAAAGGAAGGCTCAGGTATAAAAATGAGCGGAAAGAAGTTGCCCGTTTCATGCGCCGTCTATACAGGCAGGGGCTGACTACCACGTCGGGTGGAAATATCAGTAAACGTCTCACTGATGATGTTATACTGATAACTCCTTCTGCCACTGACAAGGGTAAGATGAAATGGAAAGAGGTAGGTATTGTTTCAATAAAAGGCCGTAATCTCACTCCCGGCATTAAGCTTTCCATAGAATCTACTTTACATCTCGGTATATACAAAAAGAATCCTGAGGTATCAGCTGTCATCCATGCCCATCCTGTTTTTGCTTCTTCTTTTACTGCAATGGACACAGAAATAAACACATGCCTTACTGCCGAGGCTCGTGTTATATGCGGGAAACCCATGTTTGTCCCCTATAAATTAATGGGGACACCTGAACTGGCAGCCTGTGTTGCTGACAATTCAGTTCTGGCGGATGTTCTTCTTCTGGAAAACCACGGCATAATAACTTTTGGTAACAGTCTGCTCAATGCCTTCGACAAACTTGAAGTTCTTGAAAATGCTGCCAAAATGACTCTGATAACAAAAATGACGGGAAACATCAGGGAAATGAGTTCTTCACAGGTACAGGAAATAGACAGACTGTATGGCCACAGAAAAAAAATAACACAAACATAAATATTAATATTATGAACAAAAGAAAACTGGGAAGATCCGATCTTCAGATAACTGAAATAGCTTTCGGGGCCTGGGCCATAGGTGGCTGGCAATGGGGAGGAGCTGATGCAAATGATGCCATTAAGGCTGTTGAAACTGCTATTGACCACGGAATGACTACTATAGACACTGCTTCAGTCTATGGTTTTGGTTTGAGTGAAGAGCTGGTTGGGAAAGCCGTAGCAGGAAAGAGAGATAATGTTGAGATACTCACAAAATTCGGTATGTCATGGGATGAACCTAAAGGTTCTTTTTTCTTCACATCAAAAGATAATTCAGGTAAGACAGTTGATATCTATAAGTATTCTTCAAAAGAAAAAGTATTGAAGGATTGTGAAGATAGTCTGCGGCGTCTTAAAACCGATTATATAGATCTCTTCCAGATACACTGGCCTGACCCTACTACTCCTGTTTCCGAAACAATGGAAGCTTTGGAAATTCTTGTAAGTCAGGGAAAGATACGAGCAGGAGGAGTGTGTAACTACTCGTCGGATCTGCTGATTGAAGCTTCCGGCAATTTCACTGTTGCTTCCAATCAGGTGCCTTACAGTATGGTCAGACGTGAGATTGAAAAGGATATCGTTCCTATCTGTCTTGAAAAAAACATTGGCATACTTGCCTATTCTCCAATGCAACGCGGATTATTGACCGGAAAATTTAAACCAGGGCATGTCTTCAGAGAAGGAGACAGCAGACCTGACACAGCTTATTACAAGGAACCTAATTTTTCTGAAATAATGAAATTCCTTGAAAAGATAAAACCTGTAGCAGAGGGGTATAAAGCTACATTATCCCAACTTGTTCTCAACTGGACAATTCAACAGCCGGGAATAACCTGTGCCCTGGCTGGTGCAAGAAATGCAGAACAGACAATGGAAAACATAGGAGCTGCAAACTTTAACATCAGTTCTTCTGATATAAGCTTAATAAATACTTATCTGTCAGAAATGGTTATAGACACAAACATCTGACACTTCTATATGACTTTTTCGTACAGGCATTGTCAAAATAAATATCCTCTTGTGTCAATTATTCTGCCTGATGGCACATGTTATCCTATCAACAAAATATAAATTTTAAAACAGTATTGTATAGTGAAAAATAATTTTTTAAAAGATTTCCCCTGGTACAATGAGTTAAAACAATGTATGAACGGGAATTCATCCCCTCCTTACAGAGAAACAAACAGTCACATTCACACTCCATACTCGTTTAGTTCATTTGATAGTATGGATACTATTTTTTCAATGGCCCTTAATGAGAATATCTCAGTGCTTGGCATCAATGATTTCTTTGTCACTGACGGATATGAAGCATTCCATAATGGCTGCCTGGAAAACAATATTTTCCCACTCTTTAATATTGAATTCATTGGTTTGCTGAAAGCAGAACAGAAAAAGGGCATCAGGATCAATGATCCGAATAATCCCGGACGAGTTTATTTCTGTGGTAAGGGACTTGATTTCCCTCATAATCCCGGTCTGATCCATAAATTGACTCTTCAGAAAATTAAAAAAGAATCCCAGAATCAGATTAAGGTTATGATAAACAAGCTTAACGGCCTTATGGAATCAATTGACAAGTCGGTTACTTTAAGTTATGATAATGTAAAAAACAAATATGCAAAAGGACTGGTACGTGAAAGACATCTTGCCAAAGCGGTCAGGCAACTGGCTGTTGATAATTACAGCACCCCTGACGAGCAAATAAGATTTATTGAAGCACTCTATGGAGGGAAAAAATCAAAATTCCCTGTCGATGAAAGTGTTTTTCTTGAAAATGAGATAAGATCTAATCTGCTGAAGGCAGGAGGAGTCGCTTATATTGAAGAAAATAACAATTCTTTTCCTGAACTGAAAAAGATCATCAAATTAATAACCTCTTTGGGGGGTATACCTTGTTATCCTGTTCTTCTTGATGACCCATCCGGTAATTTGACCGAGTTTGAAAATGATGCAGAGAAACTTCATTCGGCTCTTTCTTGCATCGGAATAGGATGTATTGAACTCATTCCCGGACGTAATGATCTTTCAGTCCTGAAAGATTTTGTCAGCTTCTTTGACAGTAAGGGCTATCTTATAACTTTCGGAAGCGAACATAATACACCGGAACTGGCTCCACTGACTATTACTGCCCGTGGTTCAGTACCTCTTGATGAAACGCTTAAAGAAATAGCCTGGAACGGAGCCTGTGTTATTGCTGCTCACCAATATTTAAGGGCACACGGCCGTCAGGGATACGTTCTGACTGACGGGAGACTGAGTATAGAACAAAAAGAAGATCTTACAGAACTTGGAAAAAATGTTATTGAATATTATCTAAACAAAAGGAATTAATGAATCAGTATATCAAAGACCTGACTGATATCTCAAGGTTCTACGGAGCAAGCATGGATTATGTGATAGCTGGTGGAGGCAATTCTTCTTACAAAGATGATAAGACTCTGTGGATAAAAGCCAGCGGAGAAGCTCTTGCAGAGCTTACAGAGGAAGGTCTGGCAGTTCTTGACCGTGATAAACTGAAAAAGATATCAACTGAAAAATACTCAGATGATCCATTGGCGCGCGAAGAACAGGTTAAAAACGACCTCTACGCCAGTATTCTTGACCACTCAAAGGGGAAAAGGCCATCAGTCGAAACTTCTCTGCATGATCTGATCCGTTACCGCTTCGTTGTCCACCTTCATCCTTCGTTAATAAATGGCATCCTGTGCAGCCGGAATGCGAAGAATATTATTTCGCAAATCTTCGGAGAAAAGGCTCTTTTCGTCACTTATACCGATCCCGGCTATACACTCTTTAAAAAGCTGGAAACAGAAATAACAGAGTTCCGGAAAAATTTCTCATCCGATCCGAAAATGATCTTTCTTGAGAATCATGGTGTTTTTGCTGCAGCTGACACTACCGAAGAGATCAGGGAAATATACGATAATATCTTCAGCAAAGTTGAAGAGAGGACAGAACGTCTCTCAAACATACAGGAGCTCCCTTACAACTCAGTATTGCACAAAACATTACCAGGGATACGAATGCTCCTGACAAAAGACAGGATCAAGATTATACGGCACCGTCACAACACCCTGATCTCAAAATATTATTCCAGTCAGCAGAATTTTCACAATATATCATTGCCTCTTATACCTGATGTCATTGTGTATTGCAAAGCCAGATATCTGTATATTGATCAATCGTCAACAGCTGACAGGATACTGGAATCTCTCAGGATACAGCTCTCCAGGTTTAAAAACGAATACGGCTATCTCCCAAAAATAATTGTCATAAAAGATATGGGAGTATTTGCCGTAGAGGAGAGTGTTGGCGCAGCAGAAACGGCACTTGATGTTTTTGAAGATAATATCAGGATATGCCATTATGCTTTGCAGTGTGGAGGAATAAAATTTCTTACGCCTGAACAGACTGATTTCATTGACAAATGGGAAGTGGAAAACTACAGGAGGAAAGCGCTTAAGCCAGTGAGTAGCAAAAGCAGGCTGGAAAACAGGATAGCTGTCATAACAGGTGGAGCCCGGGGCTTAGGAGAAGGCATTGCCTCCTCCTTATTCAGTCTCGGTCTTAATATTGTAATTGCTGATGTTAACGATGAAGCAGGACATGATCTTGTTTCCCGGCTTAACAGTACAGAAAACTCAAAGAACAGAGCTGTTTTCATCAACACAGATGTCAGTGATCCGGGTTCTGTCAGTGACCTTATCTTTCATACTGTAAAAGAATTCGGAGGTCTCGATATCATGATCAGTAATGCAGGTATATTAAAAGCCGGAGGTCTTGATGAGATGGAACCGGACGTGTTCATAAAAACCACCGGTATCAATTACAATGGTTATTTCTACTGTGCCAAGTACGCCTCTGAAGTAATGAAGCAGCAAAATCAGGAAAAACCTGACTATTTTACTGATATTATTCAGATCAATTCCAAGTCTGGTTTGCGTGGCAGTAAAAAGAATTTTGCTTATTCAGGGGGGAAATTCGGGGGAATAGGATTGACTCAGTCCTTTGCTCTTGAACTGGCTCCCTTCAGGATCAAAGTCAATTCTATTTGTCCGGGCAATTTTTATGAAGGTCCCTTATGGTCGGATCCCCTCAACGGACTGTTCGTTCAGTATCTGAAAACAGGTAAAGTCCCCGGAGCTAAAAACATTGATGATGTCAGGAAATTTTACGAAGATCAGGTACCGATGAAAAGAGGCTGTAAAATGGAAGATATCCTAAAGGCTTTGTTATATGTTATTGATCAGGAATATGAGACAGGCCAGGCTGTCCCTGTTACAGGAGGGCAGCTGATGCTGGGATGACATCATGCCATTAAAATCATTTATTATATAATGAAAACCAAAGCAGTAAGAATCTATGGAAAAAAAGATCTCAGACTTGAGGAATTTGAGCTGCCTCCCATGCAGGAAGATGAGATACTTGCTCAGGTAATATCCGACAGTCTTTGTATGTCGTCATATAAAGCTGCACAGCAGGGGTCTGATCACAAACGTGTTCCCCCTGATATAAGCATCAATCCAACTATTATAGGTCATGAGTTTTCAGGGATCATTCTGGATGTAGGTAAAAAATGGCAACATAAGTTCAGTAAAGGGCAAAAATTCTCTATTCAACCTGCCATGCCTCAGACAGGATCCCTGGATGCTCCCGGTTATTCTTTCCGTTATACAGGAGGAGATGCTACTTATATAATCATCCCTGATATTGTTATGAAAGCCGGCTGTCTGCTTCCTTATGAAGGAGAGGCTTTTTACCCGGCTTCTCTCTCAGAACCAATGTCGTGCATAATAGGTGCTTTCAATGCCAGCTATCATACCCGTCCGGGAACATACAGGCATATCATGGGAATAAGGCCCCACGGCAGGATGGCTATACTTGCAGGTGTAGGGCCGATGGGGCTCGGAGCTATTGATTATGCTGTTCACCGTGACATAAGGCCTGAGCTACTTGTTGTTACCGATATAGACAATAACAGACTGATAAGAGCAGCCAGGCTCTTTTCACCTGAACATGCAGCTGAAAGAGGAGTAAAACTTGTATATGCCAATACCGGAGGGATAACGGACCCTGTGAAATATCTCCTGGAAATATCAGGAAATAAGGGTTATGATGATGTTTTTGTATTTGCTCCGGTAAAAAGTGTTATTGAGCAGGGTGATGCTATTCTCGGCTTTGACGGATGCCTGAATTTTTTTGCCGGTCCGTCCAGCACTGACTTCCGGGCAGAGATGAATTTCTATAATGTACATTATTCATTTACCCATATAACAGGCACATCGGGCGGAAATACCGATGATATGATAAAGTCACTTGATCTGATGAGTAATGGACAAATTAATCCTGCTGTAATGATAACTCATGTTGGAGGTCTGGATTCAGTTATCCCGGCAACACTTAATCTTCCCAATATACCAGGAGGGAAAAAACTGATCTACACTAACATTTCACTGCCACTGACAGCCTTGACTGACCTTCCTGAACTGGGGAAAAATGACCTTTTGTTTTCGGGCCTCAACGAAATTGTTTCGGGAAATAACTTTATCTGGTCTGTTGAAGCAGAAAAATATCTCCTGGCAAATGCACGTCCAATCTGATATCTATCCTGACACACGGAGTTATCGGCTGTTTATTCGCAAATATTAATAGTCCGTATCTTTTCGGATGGATAAGAATTTTTCAGCAAAGGAATGAGAAATATAATTATCGTAACTCAGACAGGTATCTGTGGCAAAATCGACCGCTACGGAAATGATTTCCCTCCACTCCTCTTCTCCGAGTGAGTTCAGCTGATCAGGTGTTATTTTCCTGTAAAAAAGGGATGATAACATTCCTGCATTAAAATTATCTCCGGCACCAATGGTACTGAGGGGATTTATTTCCTTTACAGGAAATTTACCCGAAAATGATGAAGATCTTACATAGACTCCTTTTGTATTTGCTGTATAGACAAGACAACTGCAATAGTTTTTTACTGCTTCCCAGGCATGATCGGCATCATGAACCCCGAAAATATTAATAAAATCTTCATCAGAAGCTCTGACCAGACTGCTCATCTCCATATTCTCAACAATATAAGGTTTCAGTCTTTCAAGTTCATGTATATGAACTCTCCTGAAATTCGGATCATATAATATCAGACTGCCATTTTTTTTCGCTTTACTTATGAAATTGACTATTTTTTTTCTTATTGAAGGTAATATTGCATAGAATGAGCCATATTGTATATAATCATCTTTTTCAGTCAGTGGAAGATCTGAATTAAGTCTTTCTGCCGAAAGATCTTTATAAAAAGTATAGTGTGCTTCATTCTTTTCATCCAGAAAAGCAATGGCCAGAGAAGTATTTTTATCTTTGAAACGGTGAACCAGTGATGTATTAACGCCATTGGCATTAAGGAATTTATCTATCACATCTCCCACATCATCCTGTCCGTATTCACTAATAAAAGATACAGGAAGGCCTATCCTACCCATTGAAACCATACTGTTCAGAACAGATCCTCCGGGTTTTGAAGCCTGTGGATCACCATCTTTAAAAATAATATCAAGCACTGTCTCTCCGATACCAAATATCTTTCCCATATCTTATAATCTGATAGTATTAAACGGTTTTTTACCTGCAGATAAATTAATATGACCCGTAAAAAGCAGGAACATTAATTTTTCTTCATGCATCTTTCCCAGTGCCATATTTCAGGTACTGAAAGTAAATGGCAAAGTAATATAAATGAATTACAATATGATGTTATATTTGTATTAAAAATATAAAGGTTCTTATGAAAGCAATGATGTTGACTGCTATACGGCAGATGGAAATAAAAGATGTTCCAGACGTTCATATAAGTGATCCTGAAGATGTTATCATCAAAATGAAAGTTGCAGGGATTTGCGGATCTGATATTCACTATTATGTATGGGGTAATATTGGTTCTCAGGTTGTGAAATATCCTTTCACTGTTGGGCACGAAGGGTCAGGTGTAATAGTTGAAACAGGACCGGCTGTAAAAAACCTGAAACCCGGAGATAAGGTAGCCATTGATCCTGCCATGCCCTGTTTTAAGTGTGATCAATGTCTGTCAGGCAGGTCCAATACTTGTCGTAATCTCAGTTTTCTGGGTTGTCCCGGTCAGGCTGAAGGTTTATTATCTGAATACATTGTAATGCCGGAGAGCAGTTGTATAAAACTTCCGGATCATCTCAACTATGATCATGGAACAATATCAGAACCTTTATCTATTGGTATTTATTCTGTCAGAAAAGCCGGAGGTGTAAAAGGTCTTAGGATTGGCATTCTCGGATTTGGTCCTATCGGCATGAGTGTAATGCTTGCTGCCGGAGCCGAAGGAGCAGAATCTGTTTATGTTACTGATAAGATACCCGAGCGTCTGGCCATAGCATCAAAGGAAGGAGCCGACTGGACCGGTAATCCGTCAGAAGACAATATAGTTGACATTATAAAGAAACGCGAACCTCTCGGACTGGATGTGGTCTTTGAATGTTGCGGACAACAGGAAGCACTAGACCAGGCAGTTGAAGTCATGAAGCCAGGAGGGAAAATAATTGTTGTTGGAATCCCTGATCTGGAAAACTGGTTACTTAAAGTTGACAGAACCAGAAGATATGAAAACAGTATCCATTTCATCAGAAGACAGGTTGATTGTGTTGAACCCGCTATTGAACTAATGGGTTCCGGCTCAATAGATGTGAAAAATATGATCACACACCGTTTTACTCTTGAAGAGGCGAAAGAAGCATTCGATTTCGTGGCCGATTATCGTGACGGCGTAATGAAAGCCGTGATTGACTTTGACTAATCTCTTTAATCGTAAATTAGTATCTTTCCATAATAGTAAAATCTTTTAACTATCCTCTTGATTGCGGCTATAGTATTTAGACCTTCAGAACAGATAAGCGGGACCAGCTCAACTGAAGATTACTCTTCTACTTCTACAACAGCACGATAGGACAAAGCCTCACCGTCATTAGTAAGCCCCTGTATATTAACAATATAATCTGTAACGTAGTCGGGATTCCTGAATTCAATGACTATCTTCCCTTCGGCATCAGGCTTTACAGCAGGATCCCAGTAAATAGTGTTTCTCAGATCAGGATCCCTGCTATCCTGTAACTCCTGTGTGTTATCATCAGACAAAAGAAAATCATCAACAGGATCTGTTACCCGGTAAGAGAGTTTTACAGAGTTACCTGGAAGAGTAACATCACTTAAGTCACATTTTTTTGTAAGAACATTCACTATTCCGTTGAATAAATATTCTCCAACCATGTATTTATCCAGGACCACTTCTATCTGTTCAACAGACTCCGGGTTAAGATTTGCCAAAACTGTAGCATCATTTAATATAACCCCATCAATAAAAATACCAGGAGGACTATTGTACGCCCTTTTATAAACAGGGTCAAGAATAAACATCTCAAAACCTGAATCTGTACGCTTCATTGTAACACCTGGAAGAAGTTCAAAAACAACCTCTTCCATTACAGGAAGCCTGATATAATCATCCATAATAATTTTAATATCCGGAATACCGTAGAAATTTTTACTCACAGTAAGCGTGTCTAAATTATTAACTGGTCTTTCGGCTAAAGATATCCTGAAGATATTGTTCAGCTGATAATTGATACTCATTCTGGATACATGCTCTGGTATCTTCGTATCAAAAATCACAGAATCAAAATATTGATAAAATGGCTCTTTAAAAGGGCTTTCCATGTCAATAATATTTTCCTGATCAGTATTTTCAGGTTTAATAATTATTTCCGCATTACTGTTTTTTAAAGGCAACGGGAAAATAAAACTACCATCCTTTGCTGTTCGTGAATACATAAATTCTGTCTTTTCACCAGGGAAGGAGATAAAAACAATTTCATTATGAACAGGCGCAAGCGTCCCTCTGTTAACCAGTTTCCCTGAGATATAATGATTTTCATTTTCAGGTATATATTTAATCTCCGGCAAACTATCCGATAATATTTTATCCCAGACAAGCCACTTACTACCAGCGTTTCTCAGGAAGTCATCGATGAACATATTCTCACTTCCTTCTGATAGCTCTTTCCGGATATGACCGGGAATAAACCCGAATTCACTACCGAACACCAGATAGCTGGCAATATCATTGTCTTCATTCTTAAAGGGTTCCGGGATCACTGCAATACTAAGAGTCTGACCGGAAAGCGATGAGAGAACATCCTGTTCAAGAGTTATATCAACGACATTTTTGCTTCCGGGTCTTGCATCGGTCTGAGCCGTCATTTTCAGGATATTTTTCCCTGAGGATCTGTTCAGTAAATAAGTTTCAGAAAATGGCCGGCCACGGGTATCGAAAAGAGTAAGATGGTTAATTCCCTTTGTAAGAGAGTTTTTTGGTATTGCCAATCTGGTAATACCGGCAGAAATATTGATTTTCTCATTAACATCAATCACTCCGTGAGTCTGAATAAACATGTAACAGTATTTTTCTCTTTGTCCCGTCTCTGTTTCATGCGATTTGACAAGTATGATGAGTGAATCGGCGTTATTGACAATATTAACGGGCCTTGTCTTCTCTGCAGATGTCTCATATGAAAAATTGTCTGTTTCTTTTCTAAAAGGGTTATTAATATATGCCCTCCTTTTTACCGGGCTTACATTAATAGCATTGAAAACACTTATCTGTCGGGTAAAACAATTATGAGGAAAGAAGTTTTTCATATATCTGGTCCGGGCTCTGATTATATAATCACCGCTGCTCAGAGTATCCGGCAGCAATGCCATGCCGGCACCTGTTCCTCTTTCGACCTTTACTTTTTTCTGTACTACAGGTTTATTTTCGCTGTTAAGAACCTCAAGATACACTATCCGGCTCAATGCAGAAGGCTTCATACTTAATCTGTCGATGATCCTGGCACTGAACCAGATTATTTCTCCGGCGATATATTCATCTCTGTCGGTATGAATGTAAACTTCCTCCCATGGAACATTATGGCAGTAATTGATAAATTTTTCAGTGATACCGGCCTGTATCCTGTCCTGTCCTTTTAAAAAAAGAGGTAAAAGACATAGAGCCGACAGCAGTAATATTTTCTTTATGTTTTTAATCATTATAAGTTTCTTCTTCATCTTCATGCCAGAAAGATGGTTCAACATCTGTTCCTCTTAATCTGCAATCAGCGCAATCCTCAAATCTGGTCAAAAGCCAGTATTCCGACGGTCCGTCCCACTGGTGGTCTATTATCCAGTAAATACTACCCAGACCCTGAACATCTTCAAGTCTGTAAACCTTCTTATAAGGACAATCGGAATACCGGTCTGTTAATCCCTCAAAGTTATCTTTGATAAATATTCGTTTTGAAGTTACGGAAGAAACGCTGAAATAACCGAGTACCATCTCTGTAGAATCATCAGTACAATACATATTACCTGCTATTGACATAGGCACCACATCATAGAGATTACCAACGTTTTCGGCCATATTCTGTACTTTCTGCCAGTAATCATATTCCTGACTGCTAATGGAGTACTGATTAACCAGAATACTGTATTTAACCCCAAATCTGTCGGAATAAGGAGGTATATAATAAAGAGGGAAACCTATTATCCTGCTTTCAGACATGAGCGAAGTGCTCTTGATCCTGATATACTGTGAGTTCTGTGTAATCCAGCAAATACGGTGTTTTACCGAATCATAGGGAAGGTGGAATTCCCAGGTCTCTGTAAAATCCCATCTGAAATTTCTACATTTATTAAGAGCATCCTGTGTATCCAGATATATCTGACAAGCGTTCACAATACCGAAATGAGAATCCTCATCCACTTTCGCATAATATACAGAGTCGATCGATGGAACCTGGATCAATTCAATGAATGGTGATTCATAAACATGATTATTTTCGCCGGGCCTGTTGTTATTAATAATCAGTTTATATTTTCTTCCCACTTCTCCTTTAAACTGCTCAGGATCTGTCTCATATAGACCAGGTTTGTTTTCTGTTAAATTAAATACATTATCCAGATCATCTTTGATTATCAGGCTACAGTTTCTATAAGGCCTCTCTATATTTTGCCTCTCCAGGGGTACCGATCTGGTAAGTCTGACAGTGTTAATACCGTACTGATCGGTTATCATTCCACTCACAACGAGCATATCCATTTCTTCCTCTGTCTCCGGGAAAAAAGGTGTAATACAGTTTCCTGTCAGAAACATCAATAGCAGAAATATGAATAGTCTTAATACTTTCATTTGTTTAAAAAATCAAAACTTAGTGTAAGAGAAGGAATTGCTCTTCCGAATATTGAAAGCTTATACCCTCTCACAGTATGTTTATCGCTCAGGAAAAAGATACTGTAGGCATTTTGTCTTGAGAGTACATTATAAACAGAAAATGTCCAGTGGGGATTTACCAGTTTTCCTGCTTTCAGATTTCCGCTTATTTTTACAGAAAGGTCGAGTCTTGAATAAGATGGTATCCTGTATTTATTTCTTTCAGAATACTGTAAAAGAAGGGCATCATTCATGTAGTAGGTTGCCACCGGGTATGTAACAGGCCGGCCTGTAGTCCAGGTATAATTTGCAGACAAGCTAAAACGCCTGGATATCAAATAATTAAAACTCACAACAAGGTCGTTTGGCCTGTCCACATTAGAAGGAAACCAACTACCTTCATTAATAATATCTTCCCTGAAAGATCCTGTGGTTCTGAGGAAAGTCCTTGAGAAGGTATATCCTGCATTGAAACGAACTTTGCCCACAGGTTTTTTTATTGAAAGTTCCAGGCCATAAGCTTTTCCTCTTGCATCAACAATATCTGTCTCCGCATTATCGATCATAACAAGCTTTGTTCCACTTTTAAAATCGAATGCATTTCTCATGACTTTATAATATATCTCTGCGGAGGCCTCTATTCTGTTCCCGAACAACATCCTGTAATAGCCGGCAGCATATTGATCTCCAATCAGGGGTTTGATATAATAATCGGACAGCTTCCATGTATCGGTAGGAGATATGGATACAGTATTTGATAAGAGATGGATATATTGCCGGGTACGGTTATAGTTTATTTTCACAGAGCTGTTTTCGCTTGTCCGGATATTCAGAGACGCTCTAAGTTCAGGCCCCATATAGGTTTTCATTATCTCTCCTCTTCTAAAACTGAGAGTATCTGTAACAGAATACTTGCTTTTGGTTATTCCCTGAGCATAGATCAGCACCGGCTTCCCTCCCATTACTGAAAAAGATGATAAACGTATCCCTGTATTCAGGGATATAAATTGATTCAGGTTTATTTTATCTTCAAAATACAGAGCTCCTTCCAAAGCTCTTTCTTTTTCAATACACTTCGGGATAAGCAAAGAGGAGTCTGAAGCCGGTAAATAATCCCCCGGATTAACAATGTAATGAGTCATTTCGAGACCATAATTTATCTGATGGCGTCCTTCATAAATATTAAAGTCGGCATTTATTCCCGTACTGTTAATTTTATGTGACATAATAAAGCTTTCCTCAAGAGGATAATTACCTGATACATCATAATGGTAGTTACTGTTGTTTGCCGTAAGTACTGAAAAAAACCTGTTATTGAAAAAATGTTGCCATTTTACAGCAACGATCCTGTTATCAAAACTATAGAGGGTATCAGAACTAAGCTTGAAAGCATCGTGACTGAGGTAAGAAGATAATTCAAATTTATTTTTGTCATCAGGGTCATAAGATACCTTGGCATTCATATCGTAGAATCCTGCCATACTATTTCTTATGGCCTCATCTTCCATGAGTCTTAAAACCCAGTTGGAATAAGTTGTGCGACCTGCAAGGATAAACGAGGCAGTATCTTTTTTCAGAGGACCTTCAAGAAGGATATGAGTTGTGACAGGGCTTATACCGGCATTCCCGTAAAACTGTCGTTTGTTTCCCTGTCTGGTTTCAATATCCAGTACTGATGATATCCTGCCTCCGTAACGTGCAGGCATTCCTCCTTTATAAAGTGTAACATCTCTAATGACATCTGAATTTACGGATGAAAAGAAGCCAAAGAAATGGGAAGAATTATATACCGGTGCGCCATAGAGGAGAATAAGATTCTGATCAGAGGCTCCTCCTCTGACGTTAAAACCTACGGCACCCTCTCCTATTGACTGGACGCCTGTCACCAGAAGCATGCTTTTTATTATATCGGCTTCTCCCATTGAGGTAGGCATTACTCCGAAAGTGGCCATATCGATTTTCTCTACCCCCACTTCTGTTCTCTGCAAAATAACGCTCCTGTTGGCAGTGATAACGGCTTCTCTCAATGGGACAAGAGTGCTGCTCATTTCCACATCCATCTCTCCGCTGGAGAAAATATTCAGATGAACACTTTTCTCCTTCATCCCGATGAAAGAAAATCTGACCACATGTGATCCTCTGGGGATGGAAAGAGAATAAAACCCATACTGGTTAGACATAGTGCCGGCAGACAGCTTCTCAATATAAACCGTAGCTCCTGAAACAGGCTCTCCCGATTGATTGTTTTTTATGTAGCCCGAAACAGTCACTTTACCCGGTAATTTGCCGAGAGAAGGATTACCTATATTAAAGAACAAAGCAGCCTCTTCTCCTTTTTCCTCTCTGACAAGATCATCTGCAGGCTCTATATAGTTTTCTTCTTCATCAACCCGCCCGTCATGTACTTTAACAGCAAGGTCACCGGTAATAAAAACATTCTTTCTGTCATCAATATAATAATGGAAAGAATCATTCCTGGTAAGAGAATCCAGCAAAACATTCAACAGGACAGGTTGACCGTAATCTCCAAGTACAATATCTTCTACCCATTCATCCTTAAAGAAAAACCTGACACTATCCCGTCTTTCAACTTCAGATACAAATTGTTTAAAAGAGAGTCCTGAATAATTAAAACTCACAACAATTTTTTCCTGTGCTGAGAGATCCAAAATAGGTGCAAGCCAGATCAGAAGGCAAAGGACTGATAAATTAACTGTAGCTCTCACGGCTCAGCCCTCAGATTATCACAATATTCAATAAGTGCCATAAAACTATCGGGATCATTTTTTGATATAGATATTCTGTTATGTCTCAGAAAGTCTTTTATTTCATCTTTATAACCGGGGAACAGTTTTATCACATCTCTCTTCTTTCTGAGCAAATACATCTGACTGTCTTTTTCCAGATAAATATGTTGTATCAGGGTAAAAAGATCATATTTATTATCAACTGCCAAAGGGAGAATATCTTTCCTGTACCTGACATATAGTTTTAAACGGCCATTGTGAAGAATATTCAGGTAGCCACTTCTTTTCAATATATTACTCACTTCTTTCTTTATGAAATGATATTGCCTGTCATTGTGCCAAAGGGTGAAGGCATCAATATTTTCTTTATTCAGACTGAGAATGACACCCTGAGGAGTCATTATCTGCAGTTCATCATTATATATGTCATATCTCAGACTGGCATCCTCAAACACTCTGTTCCCAATGTTCACATTTCCTTTTACAAAACCATTGCTAAAAAGGAACTGATCACCTTTTGTTGCTGAAAAGAGATTCCTCCATATCTTACCGTTATACAGAACCTGTTGTTCTGTACCATACTGATTTACAATATTTTGTGATCCTTCCTGAAGGAGTCCTGATGAATAGCAAGGCTCTGAAGTTGAGATAATCAATATCAGTAGTAAAAAGCCTGTACACAGAAACTCAGAAGGATGAGGTATCATTGTCTGATATGATATAACTGTCATTTAACAAACAGGCCTGTTTATTTGAGCTACCAAATTACTAAAGAATCTACAGAATTACAAACGAAGCGTTTTATTGCTGTTGTTGATGCAAAATTCTCTGTTTATAGATACGGGATTCCAGTATTTCAGAATAACGCAGGGCCAGTTTAATATTATAGTCGGCATAGGCTTTTCTGGCCCAATCCAGTGCACTATGGAGATCACCGTTTATTTCATTAATAATCCCCATGTTATAACAGGCTCTTCCGGCCACTTTTCTTTTGGGATTGTCTGTCTCTTCTTCCCATAGCAGACCTGCCTCATCCCAATTTCCAAGAATAGCTTTCCGTCTGGCTACTTTGAAATTATTGCTTCCTTTCACAAAATAATCTCTTTCGACACGCAGACTAAGGGGTAACAATCTGAATGCATATTCATGCCCTGCAACATAACTAACCTCCTTAACGGCATCTTTACGTTTGATCAATCCACCGGCAGCCACTTCAGGATTGATCCCTCTTCCCGAATAAACTACCGATTCCACATGGCTGTATTCATCGGCAATAACCCTGTTCTGAGGATCATAGATACGCCATCCGGTTTTAACGATTGTTTCCATATTGGCCAAATGTTCAAGTGCAGGAACCATGATCCCAATAGCTGTTTTAAGATCAACTTTCTGAGTAGAATAATTGATCACGGCATCAGTGTCGTAATACTCAAGTGAGAAAATAGCATCCACATTGTTTTCCCGGCAAATCATATCTATGATATCCCATCGTAAAGGTTCCGGAAAATTACCCTTTCGGGGAGTTCTGAAATCGATATCATTCAACAGTTTTACATCATTGAATCTTCCATTGTTAACCAATTCATCAGCAAGGCCTTTAATACATTCACCTGCCCCCTCTTTATCCAGATCGGCACCCTCCAGAGTAAGTATTCTCTCCAGCCGGTCAAGGCCTTTTGTTTCATCAGTAGGCATACTCCTGTTTATCACACCCGGTTTTGTTAATTCCTTTGATAAAGTAACAGGCGCAGGATCAATTACACTGATATACAATTCGTTAGTCTTGCACGATACTGTTAGCGCTATAACAAGTAATAAATAAAACACCCTTTTCATCGTTCTGATACAAAATTGGTAAGATAATTAATGCTTTCCTTACTGTATACTGAAGTGTTTATTATTCTGTTTCATTTTTAGTCATTTATTTCTGTCACCCTTATATTTTTAAGAGCAGCGGTTGTATACCATGATGCTATTCCAAATGGTTTGGATAACTCTACCTCAGGTCTTACTGACAATACATCATTTTCCGATCTCACATAATTTACAACCATCTCATCATCTATAAAGGCTTGTATTGTATCTTTCTTAACAATGAGGCCGATATGATACCAACGGTTTCTCTCAAACAGTTTATAGGAAGTTGTCTGGTTTTCTGAAGCATCCTTTTTATTTATACTGCTCAGTCCGACAGTTGTGCCTGCCCAGCCACCGATGATAAGTGAACATGATTCTTTGCCGACGGGGAAAGTCATTCCGCAAAAGAAATCATTTCCTGCAACTCTTTTAGCTTCAAGAGAAACCTTGTAGTTCATGTCAGGGAAATATCTTTTCCATGTTATTCCCGTACAACCATCCCCCATACCGAGTATTATCTGACCTCCGCTTACACTCACCGGACCCTGGGGACCGAAATTTGTTATCTCCCAGCCATCAAGAGACACTCCGTTGAAGAGCCATGTACTGTCAGTCTTAACAACAGGTTCTTCCATGGGAGGCGTTGTTTCCTGCACCGGCGGACCGGATGTATTACGACATGATCCCACAACAAGGCATATTGCCATTATGATCATCAAGACGAAAACAATATTTTTGTGTGTCATATATTTTTGATTTACGAAAGGAAGGGAAATAAATATCATTCTTCAGGTTTTTTTATTTCCCTTACCGGATTATCAATAATGTCAAAATCAGGCAGAGTTCCTTTATTATCTGTAGCCCTTAATTGCTCCAGTTTTCTTCCTGCCGGTAATACCCTGCTTTCCCATGACCCTGCTGCATCGTTAAACCCTTTTAAAGCTGATTTCAGGCCAGCACCCACTCGGCCAAAATGATCAGCGAAGACTGACACTCTTCCATAAAGATCACTTGCTGCATTCATTATCTTCACTGCATTTTCCGTCATATCATGTTGCTGCCACGACATTGCCACCGATTTGAGGATAACAATCAGGGTAGTAGGCGTCGCAAGTATTATTTTATTGTTCATAGCGTCCTGTAACAAGGCTTTGTCGGTCATCAGAGCAACATTGAAAGCTGATTCGACTTCCATGTAAAGAACAACGAAATCAGGGGAATTTTCAAACTGTGACCAATATTGTTTTTTACTTAATTTATTAATATGATCACGAAGATCTCGTGCATGTTTTGTAAACAATTTTGTTCTTAATATTTCATCATCTGTCTCAAGAGCATCCAGATAAGCATCGAGTGGCAGTTTGGAATCGACCACCACATGGCTGTTACCAGGCAGATTGATGATCATATCAGGTTTCATGGACGTTTCTTCTCCTCCCGCATAAGCCTGTTCCAGGAAATCACAATGTTCCGACATTCCTGAGAATTCCACTACCCTTTTAAGGCCTATCTCACCCCAGCGGCCTCTGACTCTGGGGTTCCTCAGGGCATTGACAAGGGCTCCTGTCTCTTTTTGCAGACTAATACTTGTAGATCTCAGGTTGGAAAGCATCTCAGACACCTGTCCGAATGTCTCTCTCGAACCTTTCTCCAGCTCCTCAATACGTTTTTTATATGTATCTATTGATTCCCTGACAGGTTTGAGCATCTCGGCTATAGCTGATTTTCTCTCATCAAGGTTACCTTCTGCTTCTTTTATCTGTACTTCCAGTTGCGATTTTGCCAGATCAAGGAATTGTTTATTGTTCTGTAATAAAGCATCAGAAGCAGCCGCTTTGAATGTGTTCAGCATAGCACTTTTCACTTCCTCCAGGCTCTTCTCCTGAGCTTCTACCCTGGCTTCCAGAACACTTTTTTGCCTTGCCAGTTCATGGATCTCCGCATTTTTTGAAGAGAGTCTCGAATTCATTACATACCGGGTAATAACCCAGGCCAGTATGACACCTACAAAAAATGTTCCTGTCATGTAAAAAATTATATCCATCAATAAGCCTTTCTCTTTTTGTGGTGATCTTCAAATTTAAAAGTTTTACCTCAATACCTACGGAAAAAGCCTGTAAATTTATATCTTAGCCAAAGGAAACCGTATGATCCATGAAAAATTCACACCCTCATAATCACCCCCTTACATGTGATTTCTTCATTCTTTAACATTTCCTGACATCATAACTGAGCGAAAATTATCTAACTGAAACTATATACAAATGAAGATAAAAATAAGTGATTATCCGACTTTTAACAAAGAGTGGGATAAAGAAAAGACAAAAAAGAAGACTAAGAAAATGCTGAAACGCATCGGAGAGCTTCAGTATAAAATGTACGCACAGAACAAATACTCTCTGCTGATCATTTTTCAGGGGACTGATGCATCGGGGAAAGATGGTCTGACAAGAGGTCTTCTTAAATATTGTAATCCGGTAGGATTTGAGGTAGACAGCTTTAGAAAACCTACTCCGGAAGAATATGCTCACGATTTTCTGTGGAGGATACATAAGCTCACTCCCGGGAAAGGGAAGACAAACATTTTCATCAGATCACATTATGAGGATATCCTTGTTCCCTCAGTTGAAAAATATTTCTCTCCCGAACTCATTGAAGAACGCTATCAGCTCATCAATGCTTTTGAAAAAACCATTGAACACAACGACACAAAAGTTCTTAAGTTCTTCCTCAATGTGTCAGAAGAAACCCAGAAAGAGCGGCTTATCGAACGCATTGAGATAAAGGAGAAGCATTGGAAGCACAAGGATGGTGACTGGGACACCCGGGAAAAACTTGATGATTATATGTCTGTTTACGAACAGATAATTAACAGATGTAACGACATTCCCTGGAATATTGTACCTGCTGATAAAAACTGGCAGAAGCTTTATGCCACTGCCGGGGTTGTCCTTGCTGCCCTTGAAGACCTTGATCTGAAATGGCCTGATCTGCTATCTGAAAGATTTAAGGCCGGAAGTTCTGAAAAGCGTTAGTTGATCTGTAAGATAATAAAAAGCTCCTTTCTTCTGTCCTGAATATGGGTGTTTCAGGTAGGCGGCTATTAGCCTGGTTAATAGTTATTGCATATCTTAAAATGCAACTATCATTAGCTGTGCCAGGAAGATACGTAAAAACATCACCAGAGGGTACACTGTAGCATAGGCTATTGCCGGAGCTTCAGAATCTGCAATAGTATTGGCAAAAGCCAGAGCAGGAGGATCGGTAGTACTACCTGCAAGCATACCACACATTTCTAGATAATTCCTTCTGAAGAAAAACCGTCCGGCAAGTCCTACTGTCAGAACAGGGAGAAGGGTAATGACAGCTCCATAAGCCATCCAGATAAAACCGTCACCAGTGAGTAGTGAAGGAATGAATTTCTCTCCTGCTGTGATACCTACACTTGCGAGAAAAAGGACTATTCCCATTTCACGGATCATATAATTGGCGCTGGGTGTAGTATATGACACCAGTTGAAGCCGGTAACCATATCTGCTCAATAAGATTGCAACTATCAGGGGACCACCGGCCAGACCAAGCTTCACCGGATGTATAACTCCCGGTATTCTAAATGGAATGCTCCCAAGAAGTACTCCAAGCAGGATACCAATAAAGATCGGTATTAAATTAGGTTCCTCAAGCCGCCTTACAGAATCCCCAAGTTCATTTGTAAGCTTCTCAATAGATCCTTCATCACCAACAATGGTCAGCCTGTCTCCGGGCTGTAACCTTATTTCAGGAGATCCCAGAAATTCTATACCGGAACGGTATACTCTGGTGATATTGATATGATATCTTGTCCTTAGCTTCAATGATCCCAGTGATTTACCAAATACATTCTTATTACTTACCAATATTCTTCTGGAAACAAGTTT
>Ga0209723_1000576_pt1 | contig 67437 bp, 56 predicted proteins | sample BiotimSIPDNA_2_FD_185750 | JGI IMG/M metagenome (GOLD analysis project Ga0209723, IMG submission 185750) | Anaerobic biogas reactor microbial communites from Washington, USA - Biogas_R2 time_0 SIP DNA (SPAdes) (version 2) | ecosystem: Engineered > Bioreactor > Anaerobic > Unclassified | place... | reverse complement strand
CTCTTCCTTGGCCTGGGGACTCATAGAAAAACCTCCGTTTCCGATTCTCTTCTCGGTAACATCGGTTTATGAGTCAACGTATTTCCTGTATCCTCACCTTCGGTAACATTTTATTTGAGGCAATTCGTCCGTCTTTTTTCTTTTTGATTTTTGGAGCGGTTCGTGTATCTTAAATGCCGTCGTGCATTGATAAGGAAGGAGCGCGCTGAGCCATGGAGCAGAGCATTTTCAAAGCCGCCGATCTGATCGCGAAAGCCGCAACAGTCGTTGTTTTCACAGGAGCTGGCATTTCAACGGAATCCGGCATTCCCGATTTCCGCGGCCCCGGCGGACTCTGGACGAAATACGATCCGGACGATTTTACCATCGACAAGTTTCTGGGGTCGCACGCGACGCGCAAAAAAATGTGGCAGCGCCTGCGCGAGGGCGGGCTCATGGAAGACGCAAAGCCCAACGCCGCGCATTTCGCGATCGTCGAACTGGAAAAAATGGGGAAACTGCTTTCCCTGGTTACGCAGAATGTGGACAATCTGCACCAGAAGGCGGGCACGTCCGAAGAGCGCATCCGGGAGCTCCACGGCAACATGCAAAGGCTTGTATGCCTCAACTGCGGCACGCGGTATCCGATTTCGCTGGTCCGCGAGCATTACGCCGATTCCGACGCGGTGCCGGCCTGCGAATACTGCCGGGGCATTCTCAAACCCGATGTGATTTTCTTCGGCGAGGCCCTGCCGCAGCAGACGCTGGCGCAGGCCATGCGCGAAGCAGGCGAATGCGACGTGATGCTGGTGATCGGCTCATCGCTCGTGGTCTATCCCGCGGCGTACGTGCCGGTGCAGGCCAAGCAGGCGGGCGCAAAGCTCGTCATCATCAACCGGGGGCCGACCGAACAGGACCATCTGGCGGACATCCGCATGGACGCGGCGGCCGGCGAAACGCTGACAAAAATCTTAGAAAGGCTGAAAACGCTGTAGGCTTCGGAAGGCAGCGTGGAAAATTTTTATGTGTCTGATCCTTTTTGCCTATAACGCGCATCCGTCCTACCGCCTCGTCCTGGCGGCCAACCGCGACGAATTTTACGACCGGCCCACGAAGCCGGCCGATTTCTGGGCCGATCATCCGCAGGTGCTCGCGGGACTGGATTTGAAGGAAAAGGGCGCCTGGCTGGGCGTCACGAAAGCAGGGCGGTTCGCGGCCGTCACCAATTACCGCGATCCCGCTTCCTGGATGGAGGGCGCTCCGTCGCGCGGCCGTCTGGTCCGGCGCTACCTCACCGGTTCCGAGAGTCCGGAGGCCTATCTGCAAAAACTTCTGCCCCGGGCGAAAAAATACAACGGCTTCAATCTGCTCGCGGGAGACGCCGAATCGCTCTGGGTTTATTCCAACCGGGACCGGGCGCAAAAGCTCGCCCCCGGCGTTTACGGATTGAGCAACCGCTTTCTCGATACGCCCTGGCCGAAAGTCCTGCGGGGCAAGAAACTTCTGAAGGCCGCCCTGGCCGAAAAAGGCAAGGTCCTCGAGGAAGCGCTCTTTGCGCTGCTTGCCGACCGCCGCATGCCGCCCGACAGCCGGCTGCCGGACACGGGTGTGAATCGCGACTGGGAAAGAATTCTGTCGCCGATGTTTATTTCCAGCCCTGTTTACGGCACGCGCTCTTCCACGGTTCTGCTTGTCGGAAAAAACGGCCGGATCACCTTTGTGGAAAAGACGTTCAACGGCGGGGCCGAGCCCTGGATGACGAGCCGCTTTTCATTTTTGCGCCGAAAGGAGGGAACGTGAATCCGGCCGGTCCGAACACTTATCCCGCATTGCCCCGCGTAGGCGTAGGCGCCATCGTCATCTCGGAGGGCCGGATTCTCCTCGTGAAGAGAGGCGTGGCCCCGGGCCGCGGCCTGTGGGCGATTCCGGGAGGAACGCTCAAACTGGGCGAGACGATGCAGGACTGCGCGGCCAGGGAAATTCTCGAGGAAACGGGCGTCACGATTGCGGTGGGCGAATGCATTTACGTATTTGACCTCATTGAACGCGACGAGGCGGGAAAGATCCTGTTTCACTTTGTCGTGGTCGATTTCGCCGCCCTGTACGTGTCCGGAGAACCCAGAGGCGCGGACGATGCGGACGAGGCACGCTGGTTTGCCCCGGAAGAACTGGCGCATTATCCGGTGTCGCAAAATACGCTCAGAGCGCTCGCGGCGGTCGGATATCTGAACTGACGGCGTTGGCAACGCCCTTGAACGGCAAAGGAGAATGTCATGAAAGTCGTTTATTCCGAAGAGTTCAAGCAGGTGTATTCCTATGATCCCGCCTCCAATCCGGGAAGAATCGAATCCGTGGAGTTTGCCCTGGCGGGGAAGGTCGATTACATTTTACCCCCGCCGGCGTCGGAAGAGGATATCGGGGCTGTGCACACGCCGCGCCATATCGCCGATGTGAAGCGCGAAGGCGTCTACGACATTGCCGCGCTCGCCGCGGGCGGCGCCGTCAAAGCCGCCGAAATCGGTCTTTCCGAGCCCTGCTTTGCCGTGATCCGCCCCCCCGGACATCACGCTTCCGCCGACAGCGCCTGGGGATTTTGCTACTTCAACAACATGGCCATCGCGCTTTGCCGTCTCAAGAAGCGCGACAGGATCCGCAAGGCGTTTATTCTCGATTTCGACCTGCACGTGGGCGACGGCAACATCAACATTCTGGAGCCGAAAGGATTTGTGACGATTCTCAATCCCGGCGGCCAGGACCGCAACGCCTATCTGAAAACCGTTTTGAAAGCTCTCGAAAAAACGGACGCCGACATGATTGCCGTTTCCGCCGGTTTCGACAATCACGAGGCGGACTGGGGCGGCCTGCTCAAAACCGAGGACTACACCACGATGGGAAAAGGGGTCCGGGAAGCGGCTAGACGAAACGCGGGCGGCTGCTTCGGCATTCTGGAAGGCGGATACAATCATTCCGTCCTCGGCAAAAACGTCCTTGCGTTTATTGAAGGCCTCGACGCCTAAAACGGGAAGTCGTCGCCGGACGCCGTCGGAGGCGGCGCGGGCCTGCGGGCCGGTTCCGGGTATTTTTCCGCCCGCTTGTGCGTCTTGTGCGGTTCAACGACAATCGACCGGGGCGTGGTCGGACAGGCGAGCTGGCAGGCGCCGCAGCCGATGCAGTAGCGCTGGTCGACCTCCGGATACAGAATATTTTCCCGATCTTCAAAACGCATCGCGTGCGTGGGGCACACCTCGCCGCACGCGCCGCAGTTGGTCTTATTTACGTAGACGACACAGATGTCCTCCAGCAGTTTCGCCTCGCCGATGGCAATGAGCTTCTTTTCTGCGAGCGCCAGATCCGCAATCGCTCCGGTCGGGCAAACCCGGCCGCAGACATTGCACTCGTAGTCGCAGTAGCTTTGTTCATAGTTCAGTTTCGGCTGCAGGAGAGCGCCGGTGCCGTAATCGGCAAAAGACGGAGCCAGGACGGCCGTCGGACAGGCGGCCACGCACAGTGAGCAGGCGCAGCAGCGGCTGGTGAAGCGCGCCAGATTGCCCGAACCGGGCGGCGTGACGGGCGTTTGCGCCTTTGCCGACGGAATGCGGAGCATCTGCCGCAGACCGGCAAAAGAAGCGAGCGTAAGCGCGAGTCCGCCTGCAAAGCCGCCCAGAACGACCCGGCGGCGGGCGGGCGACCAGTCTTCAAAACGGACGGCCGGAATTTGCGGCCGGTAGCGGATTGTCGTGCGCGCGCAGGCGTCCAGGCAGTTGAAACAGGCCACGCAGCGGGACATGTCAATGGCGGCATTTTGCGGGTCGATGCAGCCGGCCTTGCAGACCTCGGCGCAGCGGGCGCATTCGGTGCAGGCGTTTTTTTCCGCGGCAAAGCGGAAAAGTGAAAAGCGCGCCAAAAGCCCCAGAAAGGCGCCCACCGGGCAGACGGTATTGCAGTAAAGCCTGCCGCGGGTGAGCGCCAGATAAACGATCAGCGCCAGGAAAGCCGCCGAGAGCGCCAGTGCGGGCGGCGTAATGAAAGGCGTTTGCCGCGGATGCAGGTAAAGATCGAAAGGCTTTCCGGCCAGAATGGCAAGATTGTAGGAGCCGGTCAAGAGGGGCAAAACAAAGTCCGTGACGAGCCGTCCCCACCAGGCAAAGGGATCCAGCAGACTGACCGCGGACTGAAAACCCGCCACAAGGGCGCCCGCCGCGACCGCCAGAATGGCGTAGCGCAATAGATTGTTCGGCGGCCGGTACGCATGACGGGGTCTCAGGCCGATTTTCCGGGAAGCAGCGATGAGCAGATCCTGCAGCGCGCCCAGCGGGCACAAAAAGGAGCAGTAGACCCGTCCGAAGATCAGCGTGAGAACGACAATGCCGATGAGGCCGGCTGCAAAGAGCGCCGCGGGCTGGGCCAGCGTCCGCAAAAGCGCGGGGACGAACTGGAAAGGCGGCAGGATGCCGGAAAGGATGGCGGAGAGGCGCTCCCCTCCCGCAAACAGCATAAGAAACAGCAGGAAGAAAAGACCGGACAGGACTTTGCGAAAGGTAATGAGCGTCAAGGATTTGGCCTCTTACATGGCGTAGGTGACGATTTTCAGGTCTTTGAGATTCATATTGCCGGATTTCTGCGCATGTCCGATTTTGATGTAACCGATGTCTTCCGGGTCCTTGCCGAAAATCCGGGCCGCCGCCGCGTCCACCGCGACGATGTCCTGCGACACGAGGAGCGTCTTTTTGATCTGGATGTCGGCGAAGTGCGGATTGGAAGGCCCCGCCGGGCCCTGGCTCATCAGCACGCGGTAGGCGTCCACCACGTTGAGGTCCGGCTTGCGGTACAGGCAGAAATCCGCGATGCACTGATCGAGGCCGACCAGGTGGTATTCCATGCGGTTCTTGACGATGCCCATGAGATTTTTCATGGCGATGGACAGATGCGCGGAGGAGTGATGCTTGAGCACCGGTACGTTGATGAACACGTCGCAGTCGAGAATAAGCGCGTGTACGTCCGCCGTTTTCAGTTTTTTGCCGCCGGGAATCCGGACCTCGCGATAGCTGAAGTCATCCACGGGCACGACAATGCCGCGGGCCGCACGGGCCGCCTCGTCGATGCCGGAGAGTCTGTAGCAGTTGCGCGCGTTGCCGGCGGTGGGCGTCACGACGTTGTCGAAAACGTAAACCTTTCCGGCCCCCGCCGCATAGCAGGATTCAATGATGGTTTTGACCAGCAGCGGATGGGTGGTGGCGCCGACTTCCGGCACGCGCGGAAACCCGATGTTGGGCTTGACGACGACCGTCTGGCCTTTTTTAACAAACCGGCGCATGCCGCCCAAGAGGTCGATGGCTTTTTTGAACAGGGCATCCGGCTCGCCGTTTTTCACAGCCACCAGATCGGGAAGGGAGGCGGACGGCCCCTGCCCGAGAAGAAAATCCGTTTTGCCGAGGATGACGGCGCCGCCTACGAGCAATCCCAGCGACAGGCCTTTGCCGAGGACCTCCCGGCGGTTGAATTTTTGGGGTTCTTTCATGGCGACCGTTCCTCACCATTTTCAGGGGTTAAAAAAAACACGCCGCGCCTTTGAAGAGCAGTATAAGGGCGATGACGCCGGGTGTCAAATGCGGAATGGTTCCCCGTGTCCGGAAAATGCGCCCTGCTTGTGCCGTGGCGGGAGGTCGTGTTATAAGTCCGAAGGAAGGGAGCGAAAGGGGCGAAACAGCATGAAGAAAATCGGCGGGGCCAAAGCATGGCGCAGGTGATTGTCCGCAGGGCCGACTACGAATACACCCGGATTCGGCCGCTGGTGTTTCATCTGCTCGAAACGCTGGCGAAAGACAAAATCAAACCGGCCGGCCGCGTTCTCATCAAGCCCAACATGCTTTCGGCCGCGCGGCCCGGGGATGCCGTCCTCACCCATCCGCTCATCATCCGGGCCGCCGTGGAATACGTTCTCGAAAAGGGGGCCAGGCCGCAGGTGTCCGATTCTCCGGCCATCGGTTCCTTTGAAACGATTCTCCGGCAAAACGGCACGGCCGAGGCGCTCCAGGGGCTTCCGGTCGACTGCCGGCCCTTTCGGGAAACGGCGGCGGCGGATATCGGAAAACCCTACGGCCGCATCGATATTGCGCGCGATGCCGTGGAGGCGGACGTCATCATCAACCTGCCCAAACTCAAAACCCACAGCCAGATGCTTCTGACGCTGGCCGTGAAAAACATGTTCGGCTGCATCGTCGGTTTCAAAAAGTCGCAGTGGCACATGCGCGCGGGCGTCGATACGCTTGCTTTCGCGCGCCTGCTGGTGGCGATTCATCAGGCGGTGAAGCCCGCGGTGTCGATTCTGGACGGCATTTTGGCTCTGGAGGGAGACGGGCCGGGAAAAGGCGGCAGTCCCCGGAAGATCGGCGTTCTGATCGGCGCGGACGATTCGTTTGCGCTCGACTGCGTCGCGTGCGAAATGGTCGGCGTCGCGTATAAAAACGTTCCGATCCTCAACGTCGCCTCCGACAGGCAAATGATTCCCTCCTTTGATCTCGACGGCGTTTTGCCCGCAGTCGCCGATTTCCGGCTTCCCGCCGGCGGCCGCCTGGTTTTCGGTCCGCAGCGCATGCAGAACTTTTTGCGCCGCCACACACTGGCCGAACCGGCGTGCGATGCGGCTTTGTGCCGGGTGTGCGGAAAGTGCAGAGAAATCTGTCCGGCGGAGGCGATTGCCGACGACCGGGAAAAAATTGAATTTGACGACGGAAAATGTATCCGCTGCTTTTGCTGCATCGAGGTCTGCCCCTACGGCGCGCTGCGCTCCCGGGAAACCCTGGGCGGCAGGATCACGCGGCGGCTCATCAATGCGCTTTCCTGAAAGGATGCTCATGACGGTTCCGGATTTCACGCTTTATTCGCTGGCGCTCTACCGGGGCGAAAAGCGGATTCACAGCTCCACCGCGGGCGGTTTGCGGCCGCTTTTCGAGGCGCTGGCGCAGCATCGGGGGCTTACCGGTCTCACGCTGCACGACAGGGTTACGGGGCTTGCCGCCGCCCGCCTGGCGGTCCTTTCCGGCGCGATCATCCACATCGTTACCGGCGTGGCGTCCGCGCCGGCCGTGGAATTCCTGGACCGGCGCGGCATTTTGCTTACTGCCGGCGCTGTAGTGGACAGGATTCTGACGCGGGACAAAAGCGCCGTCTGCCCGGGAGAGAGGATTGCGCTCGCAACGGAGGACCCGACCGTCTTTGTGCAGCAAATCCGGCAGATGCTCGGCCTGCCCGACCGCTCCTGACAGGTCTTTACTGCGGCCAGATTTTTCCTTTCGTTTTTTTGCTGCGTTTCAGTTCCTGGTGCAGAGCCGCTTTCGCGAGCAGGTTGGCGGAAACGGGCGCGGTAAGAAACAGGAAAATCGTGATGAGGAGTTCGTGCAGGCTCAGGCCCGCGCCGCGTGTGCTGAAATGGAGGAGCGATCCGATAACCAGGGCGCCCACGCCGAGCGTGGTGGCCTTCGTCGGGCCGTGCAGACGCATGAAGAAGTCCGGCAGTTTCCACAGGCCGATCGAGCCGATGAGCGCAAAAACGCTGCCGGCGAGAATCAGGGCCGCCACAAGGGCTTCAATCCAGAACACAAAATTCATGATCTTCTCCTCATTCGATGATGTCGCCGCGCAGCAGGTGCTTGGCGACGGCGACGGTGCCGACAAAGCCCATGACCGCGATGATCAGCGCTGCTTCGAAGAACAGATCCGACGCCAGGTACAGGCCCAGCAAAATGATGATGGCCAGGGCGTTGATGTAGAGCGTGTCGAGCGCCAGAATGCGGTCCGGCAGATCCGGCCCTTTCAAAAGTCTGAGCATGTTGAGCGCGGCCGCGGCCGACATGATCGCAAGGCTGATCAAAATAGCGTTTGAGAGCATGGAAAGACCTCCTGAAGCGGTTTTTCATACCGTGTTTTAATCGTGTCGATGAGTTCCTGCTCGTCCGCCACGTCCAAGGCGTGGATAAGCAGGGTTTTCCTGTCGGGGCTCACGTCCGCCGTCACGGTGCCGGGCGTCAGCGAAATGATACTGGCCAGCGCGCCGACGGCGAAGGGATCGGAAAGCGCGACCGGATATTCGACAAAGGCGGGGCGTAGTTTTCTTGCCGGCCCCAGAATCAGGCGCGCCACATGCAGGTTTGCCGCGACGATGTCCCCCAGGACGCAGAGCGTCAGCCGCAGCGCGACCAGCGGTTTTTGCATCCGAGGCGGATCGGGCCAGAAACGGCGCGTCAAAAGCGGAATGCCCCACGCGCATATCCCTCCCCCTATCATGGTGGCGACCGACAGATCGTTCATGAGGAGCTGCCAGACGGAAAACAAAAACAGGGTCAGCCCCGGATGGGGGAAGAATCGTCTCAGCGTTTTCATCGGGGACCTCCTATACCCGCGGGCGGGCCGGACAGAACCCGGCTGATGGTATCTTCGGGATTCAGCAGCTGGCCGGACGCCGCGTCCAGATAGACACAGACCGGTTCGGCAAAAACCACCAGGAGCGCTCCCGCGATCAAAAGAATCATCACGGCCGCCATACGCGCGGCGTCGGGTCCGGCGGCGGGGGCAAGCGCCGCGTCACAGCGCCACAGGAGCGTGCTGCCCGCGCGGCCGAGCGCGATAAGGACCGGAAGCCCCCCGCCCAGTACGGCGCCGTACAGCCAGAATGTTTCCGCGCCGGCCGGAGCCGAAGACAGGAGGAGCAGCTTGCCGAGAAATCCCGAAAGCGGCGGCAGGCCGGCCACGCTGACCGCCGCTGCAAGAAACAGACCGCCCGGCAGCAGGAGGCGGAGCAGCGGCGGGCCGGGGACAAGCCGATCGGCGATGTTGTCGCCCCTCCGGCGGGCAAGCTCGCCGGAAAGAAGAAAAAAGGCGCCCGCAATCCATGTGGAATGGATGAGGTAATAAAGCGTGGCCGTTATCGCCTCTCGGCTTCCCAGCGCAACGCCGGCGGCGATCGTGCCGGCTGAAACCACCACCAGGTAGGCGATCAGGCGACCCAGCGTATCGGCGGCCAGGACGCCGATCGCGCCGGCGGCGATGGTGAGGAGGGCCGCTGCCCACAACCAGTCGTTGGCCAGATAGGCCAGGTCTCCCGCCTCCCTGCCGAAAATCAGGAGGTTGACCCTCAGGATCGCGTAAAGACCCACTTTGGTTAAAACAGCAAACACGGCGGCCACAGGCGCGGCGGCGGACGAGTAGGCCCGCGGCAGCCAGAAGTACAGGGGAAAGGCGGCGGCCTTGAGGCCGAAGACGACCATCAGGAGCGATCCGGCGGCGGCGACAAGCGGCGCATTCGCCGCGGAAAGCCCCGCCACACGCCGGGCCAGATCCGCCATGTTGAGCGTTCCGCAAAGCGCGTAAAGCGCTCCCAGGGATATCAGAAACAAAGACGAGCCTACGATGTTGATCAGCACGTAATGCAGTCCCGCGCGGATACGTTCGGCCGTCCGGCCGTGCAGCAGGAGGGCGTAGGAGGCGATAAGCAGAATTTCGAAAAAGACGAACAGGTTGAATAAATCGCCCGTGAGAAACGCGCCGTTGACGCCCAGAAGCTGGAACTGAAACAGGGCGTGAAAGCCGCGCCCCTGTTCATCGTCGCCGCGCAGGGCGTAAAGAAGCGCGGCCGAGGCGAGAATCGCCGTCGTGAAAAGCAGAATCGCCGCAAGGCGGTCCACCACCAGAACGATGCCGAAAGGCGCGGGCCAGTTGCCGAGCGCGTACACTGAAAGCTCCGCTCCGGCCCGGACGATCAGCAAGGCGGCAAGCGGAATCTGCAAAAGCACGGCGACAAGCGACACGGAGCGCCGGAGCGCCAGGGCTTTTGGCGGCAGCATCGTGAGCAGCGCGCCGGCAAACAGCGGAATCAGGAGGGGGAGAATCGGCAAGTGCGTCACGGATTTTCCTTTCGGTCATCGACGGCGTCATGGCCGGAGACGCCCAGGGCGCGCAGGGCCAGGATAAGCGCAAAAGCAGTGAGGGCGAACCCGATGACGATGGCGGTCAGCACCAGCGCCTGCGGAAGCGGATCGGCGTAGACGGCGGCGCGGCCGATCACGGGCGGCGCGCCGGTTGCGAGGCGTCCCGCGGCAAACAAAAAGAGATTGACCGCGTAACTCAAAAGGGTGAGGCCGACCACTACCGGAAACGTGCGCGCCCGCAGGATGAGATATATTCCGCACGAGGTGAGCACTCCCAGAAGGATTGCGTAGAGCAGCTCCATCAGAACCTCCTTCCCGAAACACGGCCCGTGGAAAGCTTTCCCAGGTTCGACAAAATCATCAGCGTCGCGCCGATGACCGCGAGATAAACGCCCAGGTCAAAGGCCATGGCGCTGGCCAGTTCAATCTCTCCCAGAAGCGGCAGGGAAAAATGGCCGAAGGCGCTGGTGAGAAACGGATAGCCGAAGAACAGGCTGCAGAGCCCTGTGAGTCCGGCCGTCAAAACGCCCAGGCCCGCGAGCAGGCGAAAGTTGATCCGGAACCGCTGGGACGTCCCGGCCTCACCCCCGGCCACATATTGCAGGATCAGCGCGATGGCGGTGATCAGCCCGGCGATGAAGCCGCCGCCGGGCAGGTTGTGGCCGCGCAGGAAAATGTAAACGGACACCAGAAGCGCCAGGGGGAGAATCACCTTCGAGAGATGGACGAGCAGAAACGGATGGGCGTCCATGGCCCAGGGGCGCCCCAGCGCGTCCGTATCGGGCACGCGCAGCTTCAATCCCTCGACCATCGCGTAAACGCCCAGGCCGGCGATGGCCAGAACCGAAATTTCGCCCAGTGTGTCGAAGCCGCGGAAGTCCACCAGGATAACGTTCACCACATTTGCTCCGCCGCCGCCGGGCACGCTGTTTTGAAGGAAAAAGCCGGAAATCGTTTCATAGGGGCGGGTGAGGATGGCGAAAGACAATCCGCTTACGAGCAAACCCGCGCCGAGCGCGAGCGCCCCGTCGCGGATGCGCCGCGGCCAGGAGGATTCGGAAGGCGTGGTTCGCGGCAGGAAGAAAAGCGAAAGCATCAAAAGGAGGATGGTCACCATTTCCACCGACAGTTGCGTGAGGGCGAGATCGGGCGCGGAAAAGCGCGAGAACGCCAGCGCGACCAGAAGCCCCACGACGCTCAGCATGACCAGCGACGTGAGGCGGCGGCGGTGCCAGAGGACGGTAGCGAGCGCGGCGGCAGCGAGAATGAGGGCGCACACGAACGTCGTTCCGTCCACTTCGGACAGCGCAACACTGCCCTGCAGGGGGTGCAGGCTCGCCAGTCGACTTCCGGCGGCGGCCAGCGCCGCCGCCAGCAGCCAGACCAGGTAGGTTTGCAGCGATGCGTTTTCCAGGATGCGGGTGAAGCGCGCCGCCATTCGAACGGAGGCCTGCGTGGCGCTCTCGAAGATTTTCATGGCGTCCGGTTTGGGGAGCCGCGCGTTCCAGGCGAAAAACCTCCGGCGCCTGACGTAAAGCCAGGCGCCGCCGGCCAGCGCGATGACGCTCATCATGAACGGCAGGTTCAGGCCGTGCCAGAGAGCGAGGCTGTATGCCGGAAGGGGGCCGCCCAGAGCCGCGCTTGCAGCCGCGGCGAGCGGCCCGGCCACCGTGAGGCCGGGCAGCAGGCCCACCAGCAGGCAGGCGCCCGCCAGGATTTCCACCGGCAGCTTCATGTAGCGCGGCGGTTCGTGGGGCGGATATATGGGCAGATTCACCGGCTCGCCGTTGAAGAAGACGTCATGGATGAAGCGCAGCGAGTAGGCCACGGAAAATACCGCCGCCACCGTGGCCGCCACCGGAATCAGGAAGCCGAGCGCGCCGAACATCTGCTGGCGCAGCACCTCGTCGAAAAACATTTCCTTGCTTAAAAAGCCGTTGAACAGCGGCACGCCGGCCATAGCGGCCGCCGATATCATCGCCAGCGTCGCGGTGTGCGGCATGAACCGCCACAGACCGTTGATCCGGCGCATATCGCGTGTTCCGGTTTCGTGGTCGATGATGCCCGCCGCCATGAAGAGCGACGCCTTGAACGTGGCGTGGTTGAGAATGTGAAAGACGCCCGCGACCACCGCCAGGCGCGAATTGAGGCCGAACAGAAGCGTGATCAGCCCCAGATGGCTGATGGTGGAATAGGCCAAAAGACCCTTGAGGTCGTGGCGGAAAAGCGCCGTGACCGCGCCGATAAGCAGGGTCGCGAGTCCCGTAAGCGCGACGAGATAAAACCAGAGCTCCGTCCCGGACAACGCCGGGTACAGGCGCGCCAGCAGAAAAACGCCCGCCTTGACCATTGTGGCCGAATGCAGATAGGCCGAGACCGGGGTAGGGGCGGCCATGGCGTGCGGCAGCCAGAAGTGAAAAGGAAACTGCGCGGATTTGGTGAAAACGCCGAGCAGGATCAAAACGAGCGCCGCCGGATACAGGGGATGACTCCGGATCTGGTCGCCCGCCGCCAGAACGATCGAAAGCTCGTAGCTGCCGACGATGCGGCCGATGATGAGAAGGCCCGCCAGAAGCGCAAGCCCTCCGCCGCCGGTGACGGCCAGCGCCATGCGCGCGCCTTTTCTCGCGTCCGATGCGTCCGTCTGGTAGCCGATCAGAAGAAAAGACGAAAGACTGGTCAGCTCCCAGAAGAAAAACAGCAGGAGCAGATTTTCGGCAAGCACCACGCCGAGCATGGAGCCCATGAACCACAGCAGATAGGCGTAAAAACGGCCCAACGGATCTTTGGCCGAAAGGTAGTAGTGGGCGTAAAGGACGACCAGAAGGCCGATGCCGACCACCAGGAGGACGAAAATAAAGCCGAGCCCGTCCAGCCGCAGGCTTAAGTGAAATCCCGGCGCTGCCAGCCAGGCGTGGAATTGCACGAGTGTCGCACCGTTCAGGACGTCCGGCACATGGGGGGCCAGCACGGCCAACGCCAGGGCGGCGGGAACGGCTGCGGCAAGCGCGCACCAGCGCCGGTTTTGCCTGCCGGCTGCGACCGGCAGCAGACTTCCGGCGAAGGGCAGCAGGATGATTGCCCACAGGGTCATGCTGGATATCATAGCTGAGCCTTTACGTTTTGTTGTTGCGTTTTCGGCCGAAGAGCCGGAAACTCTTGTACAGAAGCGTTCCGCCGAACCAGGCCAGAAGCGCCGCCAGCCCCCAGGCGAGAGCGCGGGGGAAGAAGGCGATAAGCAGCGCCAGGAGCAACAGCAGTCCTCCGATAAGAGCCGCCAGGCGCGCCTCGGCCGGTTCCAGAACCTGCCGGCTGGTGAACGCCGAGCCGACGGTCCGGCCGATGCGCACCGCGCCCGCCGCCACGCGCCCGACGCTGCCGCTGCCGCCGGAGGCGGAAGGAGGCGGCCCGCCCGTTTTTTCGGGCGCACGGATTCTGTGCCGGACGTCCAGCACCAGTTCGGTTGCGTTTTGCATGTCCCGGAGGTAGAGCGCCTCCATCTGCGACGCGAAGGCGTCGTTTTCAATCACCACGTCCATCTCGCAGTTGCCGAACCAACTGGCGAAGTTGAGATTGGTCGATCCGACGCGGGCCCAGTGCCCGTCGGCGACCGCGGTTTTGGCGTGCAGCATGGAGCCGTTCCATTCGAAGATGCGAATGCCGGCTTCAATCAGCGGACGATATCCGGCGCGCGACAGGGGCTTGAGCAGGGGAAGGTCGCTGGCGCCCGGCACGAGCAGGCGCACGTCGACGCCGTCGCGGGCGGCGGCTTTGAGCGATTCCGCGTAGACGGTCGTGCCGGCGTAGTAGGCGTCGGTCAGCCACAGCCTCTTTCTCGCCAGCGCCGCGACGAGCTGATCGAGGCGGAACAGGCCGGCGGTGGCGGGGACGCTGGCCACAATGCGCAGATCCACGCCGTCCGGATCGGGAGCGTCCGGCGCCGAAAGAGTATCTTCGGGAATCGGCCCGCCGGTCATCGACCAGACATGCGCAAACGCCTGTTCGATGTCCCAGACGGCCGGACCGCGCACCTCGACGCCTGTGTCGCGCCACGGGGCAATGTTTTTTTCGGGGATTCCTTTCCAGGCTTGTGCGATGCACAAACCGGAGATGAAGCCGACCCGGGAGTCCACCGTCAGCACCTTGCGGTGGTCGCGCGACAGCCATCCCAGCGGGCTGTCCGGACGCGGCGGATTGAACAGGCGCACGTCGATGTCCGCCAGGCGTAGAAGGCTCCAGAAGTGTTCAGAGGTCTTGCCCGCGACGCCCAGCCAGTCGCAAAGCAAGCGCACCTGCACCCCTTCGCGGGCTTTCTGCATCAGCGCGCGGGCAAACTCCCGGCCCGTGGCGTCTTCGCGCAGGAAGAAGCTTTCCAGGTGGATGTGACGCCTCGCGGCGGCGATGGCGTCGAGCCAGGCGGGATAGTTTTCCGTGGCGTCCTGAAGCAGACGCACACGGTTGCCGGAAACCAGGGGCGCTCCGGCGGCGCGGGAAAAGGCCCGGTCGGCCGTGCCGCGCAGCGTTTCCGTCGAATGTCGGTCCAAACGGCAAAACGGCAGAGCGCTGATCATGAATTATCTTCTCCTTGGCCGGCAAAGCCGGAAGATCACATTGTCCGGCGGTGCCGGAAGAACTCCTGTGTCAGATGAAGATGCCGCGATCGTACACGACGGTTTTTTTACCGTTTGCCAGATGCGCCGTGACGGTCTTGGGTTCGGTGTTGACCAGATCCCAGTGGAGCGCGGAATCGTTGAAGCCCAGTTTTTTCTTGAGCGCGGGCGTCAGGCGCGCGGGATTGCCGGCAAACGTGTCGCTGTAAGAGGAGCCGAGCGCGATGTGGCAGTTGCCTTCCCGGCCGCCGAAGTTTTCGTCAAAAAGCGTTTCCGCCATGAAGCGGTCGATCCGGGAGAAGCGCTTGTCGGTAAGCGAGAATTCCCCCAACTGCCGGGCGCCCGCGTCCATGGCGAGCTGTTTTTTGATAAATTCCTCTCCTTCGCCGGCTTCGATTTTCACGGCCTTGCCTTTCGCAAACGTGATGCAGACATCCTTGACGTAGTTGCCGCTGCGGAACGAGGGAAGATTCGCGTAATAGACGCCTTCGGTGCCGCGCCGGTCGGGCGACACAAACACCTCGAAGCTCGGTACGTTGTGGCCGGAGACACCGGCCCACTTGCGTTTTTCGCCGGGCGTGATCCGGAGGTCCATCCGGGCCGATTCCAGGTGGTAGTAGTTGACGGGCAGGCTGCTTAAGCGTTTTTTAATTTCCGTCACTTCCTTGTGAATTCCTTCCCACCTGGCAACGGGATTTTCGGCATCCAGATGGCAGCCCTTCACGATTTGCGCGGCGTACTGTTTAAGCGACATGCCGGCCTGGCGGGCGAGTTCTCCGGTGGGGAGCAGGCACAGCGTCCAGCTGTAGCGGCGCTTTTCTTCGCGCCGGTCGAGAATGTCCTTGAGGACCTTGCGTGCGACGATGGCCTTGCCGATTCTGGCGGGATCGACGTCTTTGAGATGCGTGAGCGATTCGGGCGCGTGCAGAAAAATCCGTCCGGCGATCTGCGAATAGAGTTCCTTGTCTCCCGGGGCGATAAAGGTGAGTTGCGCGGGATTGGACTTCGCGTAAAAGGATTGCTCCATGCCGCAGGTGACGACCATTCGCTGCACCGGATGAACGCCCAGGCCAAGCAGCCGGTCGTAGAGGATTTCCGTCAGTTTCAGCGCCGGCAGATCGTACTGGATCAGCACGATATCGTTTTTTTTCAGAGACTGCTTTTTCGCCGTCGCGAGCGCCCACAGGAGCACGTCGGCGTACTTTTCAAGATGTTTTTCGCTGAGCATTTTGTTTTCCTCTCTGGTTCCATAATTTCAGGTACGGGCCGCGGACGGCGTCATTGCCCGGAAATATCGACCGTTAAAAGGTTTGAAAAAAACAAGCCACGGTCGTTTTGAAAATTACAATAAAAAATGACATGCGTCAACTTGACCCGCGTTACTGGTGTCCGTCGAGCCAGCTTCTCAGATCCGCCAGCACTGCGGCCCGGTCGGCGGCAAGCTCGTTGTACACCTCGTGCCGGAGGCCCGGATAGAGCTTGAAGGTCTTGTCTTTTGCGCCGATTGCGTCGAAAAGGTCCTTCTGACCGGAGAAGGCCGTGTCCTCGGAGCCGAGCTGGATGAGCACCGGCATTTGAATTTTGGCGGCGTTTTGCGCGCCGATGACGACATAGCGGTTCATTTCGTGGGCCAGCCGGGGCGTGATGACGTTGTACACCAGCGGATCGTCCACGTAGGCTTTCACCACTTCCGGATCGCGGGAGATGAACTCCGGCGGCAGCGGCGATTTGACGTGCACGGAGGGCAGAAGTCCGGAAAGAATTTTCGTCAGGACAAGCAGAAACGCCGGAATGTCCGTGCCCGGGCGCGACCCGGTGCCGGACAAAACGAGTCCCCGGATACCTTCCGGATTCTGTTCGACATAGTTCATGGCGATGAGGCTTCCCATGGAATGACCGAGGACAAAGACCGGCAGGCCGGGAAAGCGGGCGTCGATGACGTCGCGGCGGAACTGCTTTTCGTCGTCGATGAACTCCTGGAAGGCGCCTACGTGTCCGCGCTTGCCGTCGCTGTGTCCGTGCCCGCGGTGATCCGTGCCGAAAATCGCCCAGCCCGCCGGAAGAAGTTCGCCCACGACGTTGCCGTAGCGGTCGATGTGTTCGGCGTAGCCGTGAATCGTGTGCAGGACGGCCCGGGGAGAAGGTTCCGGCGTCCACCCTTTCCAAAAAATGGATTTCCCGTCCGTCGCTTTAAACGTTCCGGTTGATGTGTTCATGGTGCGCGCCTCCTTCTTTAGTTGTTTTGTTGCTCTGGGCCTTTGACGACGGAATCGATCAGCTCCATCCCGTTTCGGAAAAAGACCTTATCGTAAAACGCCGCCGAGAGCCGGTAGGCCGAAAGCGTCGCGAGCTCCGATTCGCGGGGCAAGATGAGGTTGGGAAAATCCGAGCCGTACAAAATCCGGCCCTTGTATTTCTCCAGCATTGCACCGCCCTGGTCGAAGGCGCCGTTGCCCTGCTGCTCCTGAAAGAAGGCGAAAGCCGTGTCGAGGTAGATGTTTGGGTGAGCGTCCAGGAGCTCCAGAAATTCCCGGTATTCGAAAGCGCCCATATGGGCGATGTTGGCCGGAAGATCAGGATAGCGCTTAAGCAGCCTGCGAAAATGTTCCAGCCCCACGAATTCGTTGTCCAGGGGACCGTTTCCGACATGGAGCAAAATGCGCTTTTTGCGGTCTGCGATGAGCTCATACAGGGGATAGAGCCTTTCGTCGTGCGGATAAAAGCGCTGCACATGAAAATGCAGTTTGATGCCGAGCACGCGCGGATGGTCGAGAATGGCCGACACGTAAGACAGAACGTCTGCGTCGCCGGGATGGCAGGCGGCAAAGCAGTAGAGATTTTCGTCTTCATCCAGCACCCGGCGGTTCCAGTCGTTCAGCCCCCGGGCGATGCCTTCCCGGTGGGCGTAGTTGGAATAGACGATTTTTTCGACGCCGCGTTCCCGGAGGTAGCCGATGCACTCCCGGTAGTAAAACTTGTAGAGGATGCCCAGCTGGTACTGCTTGTCAAAATAGCTCCAGATCGCGTCGGCCAGTCTGTCCGGAAAGAGGTGAACGTGAAAGTCGATCAGGCGGGCGGGTATGTTGTGCATGAAAAAAACTCCGTAATATAATACCGGCGGCGTCCGGTGGGAGCGCTACGCAGTCCTTTTTATTATGCTCTATTTTTCCGGAAGACAAAAGCACTTTCTTTGAACGTAGCTCATAGTCATTTCAGTGTAGGACGGACCGTGAGGTCCGGCTGTGGCGGGGCTGAAGCCTCGCCCTACGTCGTTGAGGTGAGATATGCCAGTGTAGGGCGGACCGTGAGGTCCGGCTGTGGCGGGGCTGAAGCCCCGCCCTACGTCGTTGAGGTGAGATATGCCAGTGTAGGGCGGACCGTGAGGTCCGGCTGTGGCGGGGCTGAAGCCCCGCCCTACGTCGTTGAGGTGAGATATGCCAATGCAGGGCGGACCGTGAGGTCCGGCTGTGGCGGGGCTGAAGCCCCGCCCTACGTCGTTGAGGTGAGATATGTCGGTGCAGGGCGGACCGTGAGGTCCGGCTGTGGCGGGGCTAAAGCCCCGCACTGCATCGTTGCGGAGGACAGAAATGTGATGTCTCCCTCTGGAGGGGGTTCGGGGGAGGGTTTAGCGGCCCAGGAGGACCTCTCCCGTGTCCGTGACGAGCTTTTCGGGCAGTTCAAAGAGTTTCCGGAAAACGTCCAGCGTGCCTTTGGTGATGGACTGGACGGGAATCGGGCGGACGCTCGGATTGTCCCAGGTCCCGTCCGCCTTGAAGTGGACGGTGATCAGGTTGCCTTTTTCATCCGTGACCAGCCACCCCGCGACGGGAATCCTGGCGGCAATCCGGTCGAGCGCCTGCAGCGGATGAACGCCGATGACCGTGTCGAGCGTTTTGCCGACCAGATCAACTTTCCCCGCGATGGAAATCTGCATGGCGTCGCCGGCGATGAAGAAATCATTGGAGGCTAAAAGGCCGTTCTTGAGCGTCATATCGCCCGTGATGGCATTGTAGGGCATGCCGTCCTTGGCCATGTCCGGAAGTTTAAGCTTTACCAGTTGAGAAACGTTGAGCAGGGAAAAAATTTTGGAAAGAACCGAAAATTTCATCAGCACGCCCTTGTCGGCGCGCAGTTGAAAGGCTCCGTTTGCCGTTTTCGTGAAGTCGTCCAGCGTGCTTCCCGCGGCTTTGACCTGTCCCGCAAGTGAAAGTTTTCCCGTGACGGTGCGGCCCTCGAGTTTGAGATACGACTGGATTTGATCGAGCGATATTCCGGCCAGGGCGACGGTTGCCTGATAGGAATTCGGCCCCGCGGGAGGAAAATCCACCCGGAGCTTTCCCTTGAGGCTGCCTTCGAAGATGCCGGCCTCCAGGGCTTCCATATTCAGAATGCCTCTGGTGTGGGTGAGCCGGGTGCTGAGTTTGCTGAAATCGACGCCGTGGAAAACGCCTGCGTCCACGCGGACGTCGGAGACCCATTCCACAGGCGCGGAGGGCTCGCTTTTTTTCGGGGGGCTGAGCGTCAGAAGGCGCGCCACATCATTCCAGTCCAGATAGCGGGACACAATCGACGACGATATTTTCGGCTGCGCGAAATTTCGGATGTCCCCCGAAAGACGCAGGCGGGTTTTTCCCAGACGAAACGAAAGCCGATCGGCGCGGAGATGGTTTTCCTCGAAAAAGATTTTTCCCCGAACATTCTGGAGGGAGATCTCTCCTTCCGGGCTTTCGAGCCCCAGATCCGCTGTGCGAAGTTCGGCGGCGGAAAACTGACAGGCGACTTTGGGCGCGCGAACATTGTCGCTGTCGCACTGCGCCGAAAAAGCCGTCTCGCCGATCCTGGCCTGGAAAAGCGAGGTTTCCACCCGGTTGCCGCGGAAGTCGATCCGACCGGTGAGGCCCTGAATCGGTTTGACGTCTCCCGGCGGTTTTAACGAGACATCGGTAAGAGACAGGCTGCCTCTTAAGCGAAACGACGCCGTTTCGTCGAGATTTCCGCCGCCCGTGATGTCGAGAGCGCAGGTTCCCGCAGGACGGCAGGATTGCAGAGCCGGCAGAAGTTCGGCCAGAATCGCGAGGTCGAACGGGGCGGCCTGTATTTTCAGCGCCACGGGCTTTTTCGCGGCAAAGAGATTCGCGGCGGAGCCGGTAAAGGCAAGCGGCGGCAGATCGTAGCGGAAAGAAGTGACAGAAAGCCGCTCTCTACCGAGGAGAAGGTCGCAGACCAGGCGGTTGGGCCGCCCCTTCGGTTTTTCCATGATCTTCGGAAAGGCATAGGCGGCGCCGGCGAGATCCCAGTCGGCGCCGATCGCGAATTTATCCGTCGGACCTGTTCCGGAAAGATGCAGCGCCGAAGGTCCGGCAAAACGCAAATCGCTCAGGGATTCTTTTCCGAAAAGCCAGACGATCTCATCGCGCGTCGGTTCAAGCGACATCCTGACGCTGTACACACTGGGGCCGGCCAGGGCGAAATCGGAGATGCCCCCGTCCAGCGTTAAGGGCGACCGTCCGAAACGCCCCTTCATGTTTTTCAGCAGGAACCGCCGGCGGTCGAGTTCCAGCGTGCCGGCGATGTCCGAAAATTCCGGCGTGTCGCGATTTACGGTGAAGATCCCTTTGTTCACTTCGGCGCGCAGGTAAAGGACGCCGGCATTGTCCGGCCCTGTCAGGTTCCTGATTTGACTGAGCCTTCCTTCCAGCTTTCCTTCGACCAGGCGGAAATTTCCATCGGGAATATGAGATTCGATGAAATCGCCGACGTCCCGGGGAATAATTTTCCAGGGAACGTAGGAATGGATGCCTTTCAGAGAAAAGACGGTTGTGGCGGCCAAGACCGAAAGATGCGGATCTTCCCCATCCATGTCGGCAAGCGCCGCGCGGCCGGAGGCTTCAAGCCTGTCCGCCGCCAGGCGGGCGACGTTCAGCGTCAAGGCGCCTGCGTCGCGCGCCAGGGTGTAGTCCAGGTGGACGGACGACGAGGCGACGGGCCCGCGGAAAATCCGCGGCTCGTTCCAAAGGGCGTTTCGGAGCGTTGCGCTTCCTTTTGCCGTGAAGCGCAGGAGCGTTCCCGCCAGCGCCGCCTCCGCATCCAGTTTGCCGGAGAGATGCTCGATTGCCGCGGCGGACTTGAGATAGGGGGCGTAATGCCGCAGGTCCGCTCCCTTTAAAAGAACGGAAGCCTCGAGCGTGCCGTCGGACAGAGGTTTCCCGGCGGGGGAGGGGCGGTAGACGCCGTTCAGCGCCAGTTCAGCCTTGTTGTTGTCTTCACGGACGGCGGCCGCCGCCTGAAAAGAAAATTTGTCGCTGAAGCGGGATTTGGTGATTCGGCAGGAGATGTCCGCAAGAGAGGTCGTCCGGCCCGCCGCCTGGTCGGCGAAGGTCACCAGGCCTCCGTCAACGGAAAGCCGCCGCAAAGACACGGGCAGCTTTTTGTCCGCATCCGTCGCCAGCAGATCGGCGATATTGAGGGCGCCTTGCGCATCGCGCGTCACGGTCAGACGCGGATGCGAAAGCTCGACGTATCCCAGAACGATTCGATTGAAGAACAGCGGCCAGACCCTCGCCCGGAGCCGGACGGTATCGATGGTCAGAAGGTCGGAGGACCGGTCTTTGTTCCGGACGACGACGCCGGAAAGCTCAAGCGCGAGCCCGCCGCGAAACGTAAGGCCGGCTTTTCCCCTTTGATAAGTAACGTCGCGGTCCAGCGCCTCGCTCAAAGTCGCCGTGAGGGTTTCTTTGACGTTTTCCAGTTCGGAAAGCTCGTGCGAAACAAAAAGCCAGGCCCCAGCGATCAGAGCCGCCAGCGCGATGGCGACGGCAAGAAATATTTTCAGTCGGGTGCGTTTTTTTGCGGTCACCGGTTCCGGCCCTCAGAAAAAAGTGAGCAGGCAACGACACTGCTTCTGCAAAGGAGCATATGCGAAAAGGGAAAGTGAAGTCAACACTGTTCGCTTGGGTGGGGCCGAAATGGCAGTGGGCGGGCAAAGGGAAAACAGGCGCGAAAAGACCGGACCGTTTTTAAAAAAGCGCCGCCGCGTCTTCTTGCGAATCGTCTTTACAAAAGAAAGATTGATGCCGCGGGACCGCGGCAGGATTTCAGCCTCAGGTAAAGGGGCCGGACGGCGCGCAGGAACCCTTCGCTCCGCCGCCGCCGGACGTGGAGAAGGCGGACATTTGAATTTGCGCCTTGTCATGACCGCAGGCCGGACAAACCGCATGCTTTTTGTCGTCGCTTTTGAGGCAGAGGTATTCAAAGGTTTTTCCGCACTTCTGACATTTAAATTCGTGAATCGGCATTTTTCCCTCCCGGTGTTCCCGTCGCTTGATGGTGAAAATAATCTAGGGCCGTTTGCGGCGATGTCAAGGCGCGGGGACGGAAGCGCCCGCGGGAGGCCCCGCGCCGGCTGTCTGCCGAAATGAATCGCGCTTGGGAAAAACGGCTCTTTTTCTGCGGTGTTGAACCGCGAGGATGGTTGTGGTATAAAAAAAGCCGCTTTTCACATTGCAAGTCGATTTTCTCAATATAAAAAAGGAGGTCTATGAGCGATGTCGGAAGAAACCCACGCCAAAAAAGAACACAAGGAACACGACGAACAGCATCTGGAAAAATTAACCGTCAAGGAACTGCGGGAAATGGCCGCCGCGTTTCCTCATGAAAAGGCGATTCATGACATGAAAAAGGAGGAACTGATCGCCTTTATCAAGCAGGCCAAGGGCATCAAGGATGAAGCGCCGGCGCACAAACACAAACCCAAAGGCAAAATCAAACTGACCAAGTCCGAACTCAAGGCAAAGATCCGCGAACTGAAACTCAAGCACTGGCAGGCGCTGGAAGACCGGGACCAGAAGGCGTCCGTCGCGCTGCGCCATCAAATCAGCCGTCTGAAAAAGATTTCCCGCCGGGCGGCCGCGGTTTAAGGCCGCCTTACCGGCATCCGTTCCGACCGGGAAGGCGCGGCGCGCCTTCCCGGTCGTCTGTGATCCTTTAATCGGTAAATCCCGTCGCGGTCACGCGCCGGCGCTGTTGCGGCACGCGAAAAAAAACAGGGACTCCGCCGGAAAAAAGCGGAGTCCCCTTTGCTTAATACACTGCGAACGCCCAAGCCGCGGCGTCCGAAGTCAAATGCCTACAGCATTTCCAGCGCGCAGGCCATCGACACGCCGCCGCCGCCGCACAACGTGGCGAGCCCCAGCGTCTTGCCGCGTTTCTGCATCGCGTAGAGCAGCGTGACCATGATGCGGCAGCCGGTGGAGCCGACCGGGTGTCCCAGGCCGATGCCCGAGCCGTTGACATTGGTGATTTCCCGGTTGATGCCCAGTTCCTTTTCGCAGCCCAGGTACTGGCCGGCGAAAGCTTCGTTGAGCTCCAGAAGCTCGAAATCGGACAGGGAAAGTTTCGGGTTGTTTTTGAGCAGGTTTCTCACGGCCGGCACCGGGCTCAAGCCCATCACGGACGGATGGCAGGCGCCGCGGGCCGAGGAGTGTATCCGGGCGATCGGCTTCAAGCCCAGCTCTTTGGCTTTTTCGGCCGACATGATGATCATGGCGGAGGCGCCGTCGTTGAGCCCCGAGGAGTTGCCGGCCGTCACCTTGCCGACTTTCGGAATGAAGGCGGACGGCAGGGCCTGCAGCTGTTCCATCGTCAGGCCGGGGCGGAAGTGCTCGTCCTTGTCGAAGATAACGGGCGGTTTGCCTTTCTTCTGGGGAATCTCGACCGGCACGATCTCATCTTTGAAATCGCCGTTTTTGGTGGCGCGCTCGACGTTATTGTGGCTGCGCAGGGCGACTTCGTCCATTTCCTGGCGGCTGATATTGAGGAGTTGCGCAATCAGTTCCGTCGTGTGGCCCATGATGTAGGGTTTTCCCTTCAGGCTTTCGAAAGGCTGACCCGCTTTGACGGGGCCGTCGTCGGAAAGCGGCATGACGTAGGAGCCGCAATGCAGCGCGCGGATCATGGCGTCGACGAACACCGAATCCTGGAGGCGGCAGCCCCAGCGCGCGTCAAAGCTCACATAGGGAACGCCGGACATGTGCTCGACGCCGCCCGCCAGAATGATGTCGGCCATTCCGGCTTTGATCATGGCCGCGCCGCTCAGCACGGCTTCCATTCCCGAAATGCAGACGCGGTTGACCGTCACGGCGGTCACCGTTTCCGGAATGCCGGCCATCAGAGCCGCCACGCGCGTGGTGTTGAGTGTATTGGGATGTTCGATGCAGCAGCCGAACCGGACGTCGTCGATGATCGCCGGATCGATGTTGCCCGCCCGCTTGACGGCTTCTTTCATGACGACCGCCGCGATGCGCGCGCCGATCACGTCCTTCAACGACCCTCCGAATGTTCCTATCGCTGTCCTGCACGCCGATACAATGACCACATCTTTCATCGCATAATCTCCTTTTTTATAAGTGGAATGATTTTCTCCTGACGCCCAACGGAAGGACGGGAAAAACGACCTTTGTCCAGAGCGTGGCAGATTCAAATTGGTCAGCTCACCGGACTTCAAAAACGAGCTGCAATTTCTTAAAGGGTGCTACAAAAGTTGTCAAGCGCTATTTGTAAACGATGTTTATTGTTGTTTATGCGAATTCAGAAGAGAAGAGGCACCAAAAGAAGGCCAAGTTTGCCATCCGCGGCGCGCCGGGGATGCAGCTCGTTGCGCATCCTTCAGAAATCATTTTACTTTTCATGGTATCAGCCGGCCATCCGGCCGCCGGGTGCGCCGGCATCAGGATGAAGCGCTCCAGCAAAGACGACGCTTTTTTCAGTCTCTTCTGCGCGCCACAAAAAATTCGTAGGCATAGCAGCCGGAATGCCTCCGGTGCATGGCCGGTTCCTGGGCAAGCTGATCGAGCGCGGCAAGCGCCTCGCCGTCGTAACGATACTTGTCGCAGAGTTTTGCAATGCGAGCTTCCATAGTCGGTGACAGGCCGCAGGCCGAGAAATACTTCGTTTCCGACGTTGCAAAACACGCTGTGTTTGAAGGGGACCGAAAGCGGTTTAAAGCCCGCGGCCGCGATCAGCTCCAGCCAGACGCTTCTTGGGAACAACCCCATAAAGTGACGATCATGGATGACTTCGACGGCTCCGTTTTCGTCACTTAAGAGGCACCTGAGAAATTCAATTCTCTCCAATTCTTCTGAGGATTCTCTGCCGCGTCTTTCTAACTCGTCTTCGTTTACTACCTCCAGGCCGTTAGTAGTTCGATCTCGTACGCCTTCGTTCAAAAAAGCGAATAATTGGAAATCCTGAAAGCCATATTCCTTTCTAAGACATTTGTTATGTAGTGCTTACTATTCATTTTTCACATCACCCCAAGTATCCAGCCCTCTACCTGGGCAAGCGTGCGTTCGGCGGGGTTCAGCGACGGTGACAAGAATTTTGATATGCTGCCATCTATATCGGCTTGTCTAAGCCACCGCGCCACTGAATAGGCGTCATGTTGATCTTGATTGCGGTCTTCGCGGGGAAAACCACGGCTCCATAGAGACGGATAAACCTCCACAATTACCGAACGACATGGTGAAACCGCCCATCCGTCGAAAGGCCAGAAATGGACTTTGTCAGCCAGATTCCGGCGCATATATCGCAACCAGGGTATTCCGGAATGAGTTGACTTGGCTACCGAGCCTTGCACGTCAAAGTGGAAGACGGATTTGGCAGACCCGGCCCTTTCCTCCGTCAAACGGCGCCATCGGGCATTACCCATGCGATTGGCGCCGTCTCCGTGAAGACCATCCCTTATAAAATCAACATAGGTATGATCTTCATCTGTCGGCCAGTGACACTGGAAGTCGTCGAGAAACATTGGCCAGTCAGGCAGAAGATGGTGAACTTCAAAGTAACGTAAGGGAAAAGAAAAACCATGGTCAATACCGACAATCGTGGCGTGATCTTTTTGGAGTTCGTCAACCAGCCACTGGGCAATTCCCTTTCTTGTCCAATATTTCCGGGGACTCGGCGGCGGTTGCACCTCTACAGGCAGTTTTGTGGAATCAGCCCTGTAAACCCGCAGCCCCTTAAGGCTTGAAGTCGGTGTTTGGGCTCCGGAATAATCAATGCCGATATACTGTTTAAACGATGCCATACCATTATCCGAAACAATTGCTAAGAGATAGCCCGACCTAATTCATACAGCCAATTGGGGCGGATAGAACGGCGAGGGAAGCGTTTCATAGACGCGATAGACATGGCGATAGACATCTTCCGCTTTCACCTGCACGTCACCTTCCGTGTATTTGTCCACGGGCAGACCGGTGGAATCGTTCCACAAGAAATCATAAATGGCCTGCCGCACGGCATCACGCGTCGCCTCCTTATCCCGCCAGCGGGTGATGCGCAACTTCTCTTCCTTGAGCGTTGTGAGTAAATCCACCGAAATCGCTTTAACTTTTTTAATTTCTCCTGCTGATAATTCCGGTTTCTTCAGGAGATCAAAAACCGCAAGCGTCTCTTCATCGAGACCTTCTCGGACTGCGCGAAACTCTTCCTCGGACATTTCATCTATAAATCTGATTAACGCCTCGAAGGTTTGCTCAATCGTCACGCGGTCTTTTTCACGATTATATTCGGCCACAATCTGCTCATAATGCCGCTGAAAGTCCGTTCGCAGAGGGTTCCGCTCCAGAAGTCGTTGAAGTCTTGCATCAATGGCGTTTTTCAGGTTCTGCACGGTTGTGCGCCTGGTCGCGCTGCGTTCGAATTCGCGTCGCAATCGGTCGAAATCGATCTTACTGATATCATATGGCGCATTGTCAGCGACACCCCCGGACTGTGTTTCAATGGCTTCGTCCACCACCTGATGCAATTGCTGGAGAATATCGCTGATGTCGGCCTGCTCTCGATCTTTTTGGAGACTCTTATAAACAACGTTAATCGCTTCGTAGTCTTTGCGATACCTGTTGATGCCGGTCACCGTCAGACAGGCCTTGAATTTTGAAAAGACCACCCGGCACATGACCTCAAAGCGCTTCCGCGTTTCGTCATTCTCGTTTGCCGCTTCTTTGGCTGCGGCAATGGCCGCGTTGCGTTCGAAGCCCTTCTTTTTGATGATATTGTCCAGCGCTGCACCCCGGTCGGTCAAAAACGTGCGAATAAACGCGATGGCCTCCGCCAGATCGGCCAGCAGATCCTCTTCCGGTTTCGCCGGTTCCTGTTGGCCGCCATCACCTTGTCTTCCTGCGTCGCCTGTTCCGGCAAAGGTTGCCAGCGCCTTGCGCAGATGCTTGAGGATACCGCAATAATCGACGATCATGCCGTTATTTTTGCCTTCGCTTACACGGTTAGCGCGGGCAATAGCCTGCATCAGCGTATGCGCCTTGAGCGGCTTGTCCAGATACAGCGTCGAAAGCGACGGCACATCAAACCCCGTCAGCCACATGGCGCAGACAATGGCAATACGAAACGGATGATCCGCTTCCTTGAAGGCGTCATCCACGGCCATCCGCTGCATATTGCGAAACTGCGGTTTTTGGCGCATGGCCTCGGGCAGTTCCATCCCGTCTTTAATCAGACGGCGGTGCGGCATAATATCCAAATTCCATTTGCGGAACTTGTCCACCTCACCCTGCTCTTCGCTTACCACAACCGCCATTTGCGTCTCGCGCATCCAGGCAATCTGCCGCTTCCGATACTGTTCTTCCTGTTCGTCTCTCGTCTTTGCCAGTTCGGCCGCAAGCGCGGCCATCCGTTCCGCCCAATAGCCGGCAATGAGGTTGTACATTTTCACACAGGTGATTTTGTCGATACACACCAGCATGGCTTTGCCGGTTTCCCAGGTTTTGGAATAGTTTTCCACGAAGTCTCGGGCCACCTGCTCCAGACGTTTGTCGGCCGTGATGATATGATAATCGCGCTTGAGCTCCTGTTCAAGTCGCTGGGACACATCAATGTCGTCCGTTTCCAGTTCCTCCAGCTTTGCGGCAATGCGCTCGTTGAGGTCGCCGACCGACAGGCCCAGCTTGTCGCCGCGGGCGTCGTAATACAGCGGCACGGTGGCCTTGTCTTCCACCGCCCGCTGGAAGTCGTACGTTGAAATATAAGCGCCGAAAACCCGCCGTGTGATTTCATCATCCGTAAAAAGCGGCGTGCCGGTGAAACCGATGTAAGAGGCATGCGGCAGAGCGTTGCGCATGTTCAGCGCCAGCGTGCCGTACTGCGTGCGATGCGCTTCGTCCGTAATAACAATAATGTCGTCGCGCTCCGAATAGGGCCGGTTTAGCTCCACGTCCTTGTTGAACTTCTGAATCAGAGAAAAGATGTGCGTCTTTTGCATCGCCAGCAATCTGCTCAGATGCTCGCCGCTGGCCGCCCGGCAGGGGTCGCGGTCGTTGTCCACAACACCGCAACCGGCAAAGGTTTTATAAATCTGCGTGTCCAGATCATCGCGGTCGGTCAGCACCAGAAAGGAATAATTTCCGCCCAGCTTGCGGTGGATTTTCCGGGTGAACAAGACCATTGAATAGCTCTTGCCCGCCCCCTGCGTGTGCCAGAATACGCCCAGTTTGCCTTCCCGGTTTTTGCGGTTGCGCACCGCCTCAATGGCGCGGTTCACGCCAAGGAACTGGTGATTGCGGGCCAGAATCTTTTTGGCATCGCCGGCCGAGTCGTCAAACAAGATGAAGTTTTCCACAAGATCGATGAAATTTGCCTTGTCGCAGACGCCTTTGAGCAGCGTTTCCATATCCACCACGCCGGGCGCATCTTCGGCAAGACGTTTCCATTCGTGAAAATGCTCAAAGCGGCTGGTCACCGAGCCGATTTTCGCCTCCACGCCGTTGGCCAGCGCGACAACGGCGTTGTGATGGAAAAGGTGCGGAACGGTATCTTTGTAATCCTTGAAATTTTTCTCATAGGCAACACGGATATCCCGGCCGACGGTTTTGAGCTCCATGAATAGAAGCGGCAGACCGTTGACAAACCCCACAATATCGGCGCGACGGCGGTAGAGATCGCCCCGCACCCACAATTCCCGCACGCACAGAAAATCATTATTGATGGGATTATGGAAGTCCAGCACACGCAGGTGCTCCTTGACCCGTTCGCCTTTGTCGTTGCGGAAAGAAACCTGTACACCATCGCGGAGGAGATTGTATTTGTCACGGTTGGTGGCGATGAGCGACTGCATGGCCGTCGTGGCTACCATCTGACGCACTGCGTCATCGTAAGCCTCGTCGGGCAGTCCGGGATTGAGCTCTGCCAGTTTCTTGCGCAGAGGCCGCGTGAGCACCACGTCGCGGTCCGACGCCCGCCCCAAAAGGCTGTTCGGCCCGAAATCCTCGTTGTTGTATGCATAAACGGATTGCCATCCGAGTTTCTGCTCCAGGTATTCGGCGGTGGTTTGCTGAACGAGGGTGTCTTCGGTGTAAAGCGTCATTTGCCCTCCCAGAGGTGAGATATGGGAACGGCATATAGATTTTTTCCAAAGGGCACAACGGCCTCGCCGTCATACAGCACAACTCCGGCGGCAAAATTCTTTTGAGCGGCATTCTGAAGTTTGCGCAGTCCCTTAAAATCGTCACCTGTAACCGTCGCTGCCGCCTTCACCTCAACCCCGGCCAACCTTCCGGTGCATTCCAGAATAATATCCACCTCAACCTTATCTTTGTCGCGAAAATGACTGAAGTATACCGTTTCCTCATGCCAGCTTGCCTGCCTGCGCAACTCCTGAAAGATAAAGGTCTCGAGAATTCGTCCAAAAAGTGCGCGGTCTTTCCACAGCATTTCCCCATCCAGGCCAAGCAGTGTACAAGCCAGGCCGGTGTCTCCCACATGCATTTTCGGCGTTTTAATCAGGCGACTTAATCGGTTGTTGTGCCATGCCGGCAATTCCTCCAGCAAAAAAATCCGCGACAGCAAAGTGACATAATCACGAATAGTCTGTCTGCTCACCTGAAAGGGCGCGGCAAGTTCAGAGACATTCACCAGACAGGCGGTTTGACCCGCAGCCATCATCATCAGTCGTGGCAGAGCGTCAAATTCGCTGATGCGCGCCAGGTCCCGAATATCGCGTTGAATAAGCGTATCGGCATAATCCCGATACCATGCTGTTCGCCGTCGTGCCGTGGCCCGTGTAAGCGCAGCCGGGTATCCACCCGCAGCCACACGTTCCGCCATCATTCGGCCCAGGCGGCGGCCTGACGAGCCAGCCTTGAAAGCCGAACCGAACAGGGCCGACAGAAAATCGGCCTTCCCTCCGGCAATCTCCGCCTGAGCCAGCGGATGCAGACGCAAAATGGCCATGCGACCGGCAAGCGAATCAGCCAGCTTCGGCACCAACAGCACATTTGCCGAACCTGTCAGGATAAATCGCCCCGGTTTCCGTCGTGCATCTATCTGGGCTTTCAGCGAGGTGAAAAGTTCCGGTACCCGCTGAACCTCATCCAGAATAACCCGCTCTGGCAAATCGGCGACATAACCCACCGGATCGGCCTTTGCCGCCGCCCGCTGCACATCATCATCAAAACTCAGATACGGAAATCCTTTCAGATCTCCGATCTGGCGGGCAAGCGTAGTCTTGCCGCACTGCCGTGGGCCATGGATCAGCACCACCGGCGAATCGGCCAGCGCCTCCATAATCCGGGGTTGAAGATATCGGGGGTATAAATCACTATTTTTCATGTGGTTATCGTAACCGATCATCCCGTCCAATTGCAAGCATTATATCCGGCTGATTGTAAGTTTACCTTCGTCTAATCGTAAGGAGAAGAATTCAGACGGCGATTTCCCCGTTCATCAGGCGCGGGAGAAGGATGTCGCGGGCTTTAATGAGATTTCTATTTTGCCCGGATAGAATATCTATTTGTTTTAGCATCGGCAATAGGCTTTCTGTGAATAGATCAACAATATTATTGGCCGGTACGATAAAAGGAATCATCTTGAAGGTGTCAACAATTATGGCATCAAAGACAGCGCCCACTGCTCGACTGCGAAATTGTTCAATGCTCTCAACTAATGCAAAATACATAAAATACTGGTCTAGTGGAGTCTTGGCAATAAGCGCATAGCATGATTGATTCATCGCCATCGGTCGCTGGGCAAGATTAATTTTTCCAACCGTACCTCGAGCTGTTATGAATATCGTGTCCTTGTCATAAAGCTTGCTGTTGCAGTTTTTCAGGCCTTCTTCCGTAATAGATTTTTCGGTCTCAAATACATAAGCATAATCAACTGAATCCTTGGGAGTATAGAAAGGAATATCACCGTCCCAATATACAGGATTGGTTGTTTTTGGTGTGCCTCCGCTAAGAACCTCCATGACTTCAATGGCCTTCTTTTTCTCCCACCCATCGGGAATACCATTGATGATTTTGGTGTGTTCGTGGCCGGGGAAGCGGAGGTGGACGAACCATTCTTTGTATAATAGCCGCGCCGCCTGCTCCAAAAGTTGAATCCGCCACCGGTTGTTCTCGATCAGGTCGTCATAAGCAGAGATTATTTTCCCAATTTGTTGCTGTATCTCTAACGACGGCAAGTTCTTAAGTTGGAGGCGTCTAATATCCTTCATATTGACGTGTTTTGAGGTTGCCCCCGTTTCATTTGCCAACAACATTCCTTGTTGTTCAGGTGACAAAAGAAAATAACATAAAAAATCGGCACCAACTTGATTCAGATCAGGTCTTATGTGAACCGTCCTCTGTCCCAAACAAACCTGTTGCCCATCTTTAATAATCGCAACATTGCCGGCAGGGGCTTCCCTTGCCAATACTAAATCGTTAGTCTGGGGAATTGCCCTCCGCGTCCATTTCTTATATGTTTCCTCCGACACGCGATAAACATCATCAAGGATTAATCTACCACGCCCTATATTGGGCGTTCGAATCAATGGGTAACCGTCCGCTTGCGTTGGCGCTGTTGAATGCAAACAATCAACAATAAACTCGCATACATCATCAAGTTTTTTCGTATGGTTGATCATATCCCCAACACCCCAAATTCCTTCTTAATCGCCGCAACGATTATATATTTGTTTATCATCATACCATTCCCGGCAAACCGGTTGTTTCCGTAAAATTGGAACGTCGTCCAGATGTTTCCAGACATGCCACCGTAGGGGCACGGCGCGCCGTGCCTCTACATTACGGTAACATCATCCATTTTACACCCTGCGGTTGCATTCCCCGCATAGGGGTTTTCTGGGTTGCCATCATATCCCCAGCTCCTCAAAATTCTTTTTGATCGTCGCGGCGAGTTTCACCGCTTCGGCGTTGAGGTCTTCGAGTTCCACGTGAATTTCGCGCAGGGTTTCTTCGAAGTCGAACTCCTCATCCACTTCTTCGGGGGCGACGCCGACGTAGCGACCAGGGGTGAGCGACCAGTCGTTGGCTTCAATTTCGGCGCGGTTGACCAGCTTTACCAATCCTTCGACATCGCGGAGTTTCGCCTCCGGGAATCTCTCGGTCAGCCAGTGCGCCTGTTTCCAGAAATAGCGCACCTGTTTGAGCTGCTCCACGGCAATCTGTCTCGATTCATCGGCGGCTTTACGGCCGCGTGTGATGTCGCGCCCCGACCAGACATCGCTTTCTTTGGCGTTGCAATCGTTTTCGCAGATTTCAATAAGCCGGGAGATGAGCTTATAGAGCAGGTCGGCCTGCTTGATGAGGTCGCGGCTGGCTTCCGCCAGAGGCGCCAGACGTTCCACCGCTTTTTTGAGTTCGCCGTTGGTGGTTGGGGCACGGCGCGCCGTGCCCGTACTTTCCCATGCCGTCTGCTGTTCGACAAGCATCTTCTGGAAAGATTCGACATCGGCTTTGAATAACGTCGTGGTATCGTTCAGTTCCTTAAGCGTTTCGGCGTGCGGACCTTCTTGGGCAAGTGTCTTCAGAAACGGATGAAGCATTTCGCGCAGCGCGTCACTGGCTTTAAAAAAAGACGGCAAGGGTTCGATGGTTTTTTCTGCATTATCCTTGACGGCAAAGCAGCCTGCGCCTTCGGCAAGCGCCTTTTGGCAATAGCCTGCAACCAATTCCAGATATTTTTCAATGTAGCCCCGGTAAAGCCAGACGATGGCCAGAAGATTTTGCTCCTGCTCCGGGGAAAAGTCGTAAATCTTGCGCGTAACTTTGCGGTACACGTTACGCGCGTCGATCATCAGGACTTTATCTTTTTGCGCTTCGGGTTTGGCTCGATTTAAAAACCACAGTTCGCATGGAACCGTTCGTGTATAAAAGAAGTTGGAGCGGATGGCGATCATGACATCCACATCGCCGCTTTCGATGAGCTTCCGGCGGACTTTGGCTTCATCACGCCCCGCGCTGGACGCCTGCGAGGACATGACAAACCCCGCCCGGCCGTGCTTGTTGAGATAACTGTAAAAATAACTGATCCAGACGTAATTGCCGTTTGAAACCTTGCCTTTTTTGTTTACGCCCGGCAGACCGAACGGGAGGCGCGGGTCGCTTTTGACTTTGTCTGCGTCTATTTCATCAACATTGAACGGTGGATTGGCCATGACAAAGTCGGCCTCATTTAGCAGCTCATGCGGGTCTTCATAATAGGTGATGGCTTTCTGGATGTTGCCTTCCAAGCCATGCACAGCCAGATTCATCTTGGCCAGGCGGATGGTGGTGGCGTTTTTCTCCAAACCGTAGAAGGTTAGCCTGTCCACTGGATTTTGATGATGGCGTTCGACAAAGCGGGCGCTCTGAACAAACATACCGCCGGAACCGGAGGCCGGATCAAGCACAATGCCACTTTGGGGTTCCAGCACGTTGGCGATGAGCGAAACCAGCGAAACGGGCGTGAAGAATTCGCCCCCGTCGTGGGCTTTCTGGTCGGCAAACTGCGTGAGGAAATATTCATAGATGCGGCCGAATACGTCACCCGATACACGTTTGAGTTCTTCGGGATTGAGGGTACGCAAAAGCTGGCCGAGGACGTCGTTGTCGAGTTCCGAATATTCCGCCTTGGGCAAAACACCGCGCAGATTTTGGTAATCTGCTTCGATGGCTTCCATCGCCTCAATGATGGCCTTGGCCCGGTCGTCGCTGTCGGTAAGCGCGACCAGATAATCAAACTGTGCTTTCGGACTCAGGAAAATGGCGCTCTTTTGCGAAAAGTCTTCCTTGGTCAGCGGCCTTGTTTTGCCGCCGCGCGTGGGCAGTTTTGATTCGATATCGTCTCTCACCGCAAGATAGCGGCTGTAGGCATGCCGCAGGAAAACAAGTCCCATGACGGGCAGAAAGTATTCGTTGCTGGCATAATTGGAATTGGCCCGCAGCGTATCGGCCGCCGTCCAGAGCCGTTTTTCAATCGCTTCGATGTGTTCCAGTTGGGGCATTTAAGTTCTTTACCTCCGGCAATATTTTCATTTACGTGTTGATTGGCATGACAAGCGCCGGTCCAATGGATCGATGATTCTTGATCGTATTAAATCGTAAGCTGCCTGTACGTCATACGCTGCATCAGCGGGCAGCAGGGGATTCAGATCCGTCAGGAAGCCACGATGCTTCATTTTTTCTTGCAGATTCTTTTCGTAATTTATGCTGTCAACGGTTTGGCCTTCGTTTTCCATGTAATGTTTAAAGATATGGATGATTCTGCCGGCATCGGCTTTCCCTTCTGTGAGGCCCAACCACAAATCGAAAAGATCACGCCCTTTTCTCCTTTGATACAAAGCCCTCAGTTTGGTCGCAAGCAATTCCTCCAGTGTGTAGGTCGTGATCTCACAATTTCCCTTGAACCAGCGCGACTGAACAGTGAATGGCTGCTTCTGATAACCTTCCACTGTGAAATGCTCTCGCGTGTTGATTTCCACCTTCAGCCGCATCTGCACGATAGGAGGTCCCTCCGATTCCAACCGATAGATTAATGTGACCGATTGCTCCGTTTGTTTACGCCTTGGCACGCCAAGAAAGCCGTTCAGCGCATCCTGCAAGGCATCGATGACTTGTCCAATGGGCGCCGAAATAATTTGAACCAGGTCAATGTCCTCTGAGTAGCGCCGAGGAATATCAAAATAGAGTTTGTGCAATGCCGTACCCCCGCGAAAGGCTAATCGCTCTGCCAAAACGGGATTTTGGAAAATAGCGACAAGCGCCCTGCTGATGATCAGGTCTTGTTCAACCTGGGCATCGTTAATCCAGGGTGCAAACCGACGCCAGGCGACAATATCTGCTTTCGGAATCACAGGTCACCCTCCACGTCCGTATTGATCAGCAGCCGCCATTTGATATTTTTTTCGGATTTTCCTACAGGCAGCGATGGGTCCAGTCTTGTAAAGGGTGGATTATGACTGGCAATTAATTTGGCCAGTTCCACAACCAGTGCACCGTGGCCGGCTTTTTCCATCAACCAGCCAAGACGCTGTGCGCAAACCAGGTTCCCCTCCGCCTTTACGGCTTCGATCAATTTGGCGGCATTCATCGTTTCCGCAAGTTCTTGCAGTACGGTCATTGCGCGATCCAGTCCGCCGATGGTTCTTGCATAGCGGATGAGATCAATAGCGGTGGCTTCCGGTGAAGAAACGGGAATATGCCCCGTTTGAACTTTGATTTGAGTGACCGGGGTTGCGTTGAAGTTGGTCTTGAAAAAAAAGCGAATGGCCAGGCCTTTCTTGCGGACTTCACGCTGGGGCGTGGTGGTGACAATCTGAAATTGTTGTGGCTGCTGATGGGCTGAACCATGAAGAGATGCGGCGCTGAGCAATCCCACGTAATAGGGTTGCTCCATGTAGGCCATCAGATCGGCAATAAACCACTCTGCGGGTAACACCCCGGTGGTACGATATTCCAGAGGAACGATAACGAAAAAACCACTGCGGATACGGAGGATTCGATTTTTTTTCGCCAGTCTTGCAGCGGCTTTTTTGAAAGCTTCCTCGGTAATTTTAAGGGTCGCAATCGCTTCTTCACGAGTGAAGAAATAGAGGCCTTGGGCCTGACGGGAATCAACCCAGGATGGAAGATCGCTTGAAGTTGCAGTTTTTGCTTTTCGAGGCATACCACCACCCGAGAATAATTTTGCAAATAAGACCATAAATAAGGCCATTTTGCAAATGATAAATCTCCATAGTTTCCCGCTGGTAGGCGTAGTCAGAAGATACAATCCGTCGCCGTCAAAAAGCTTACATTCTTTTTCCACCGGCTTAGCCGTGCGAACTTTGACTTCGGAAAATGGTTAATTCTTTCTAGGCATGTGCTGTGTCCTCCATTTTTTTGGGGGCCTTTCACTGTTCAAGTGCCACACAAAACGCTGGATTTTGACGAGTATTACAACGCTGCCCTGGACAAGAGACAATAAAAAAACCCGCTATCTCTAGCGGGTTTTGTACTAATCCAGACTTTACTGGATTGATGTATTGGCTCCCCAGCGCGGACTCGAACCACGGACCCGATGGTTAACAGCCATCTGCTCTACCGACTGAGCTACTGGGGAATCGGTCTTTTTATGCAACGTTTGAATAATTTCCCTTGTCTTTGCCGGAAAAAATTCAGCGGCTACATAATACAAGTCGAAGCGGTTGTCAACAAATTCAATGTATTTATTCTTAGCACTGTCCTTCCGTTCTTGACAAGCTCAATTTCATTGCCATTTTATGGCGGATATTTTTTCCGGAAACGGAAGTAATGCAGATTTTTTTTCATCAGGAGGAACTATGGAAAAGCGGAAAGAAACTCACCAGTTTAAAACGGAAATCAACCAGCTCATGAACATCATCATCCATTCCCTGTATTCTCATCCCGAAATTTTTCTGCGGGAGCTCCTTTCCAACGCGTCGGATGCGCTCGACAAGCTCCGGTTCAAATCCCAGCTGGACACGGGCATCCTGGGGGAAGACACGGAATTCAAGATCAGAATCAAAGCGGACCCGGAAAAACGGACGCTCGAGATTTCGGACAACGGCATCGGCATGACCTACGAAGAGGTCGTGGAAAACATCGGCACGATTGCCAAAAGCGGCACGGCCGGTTTTCTTTCGGCGATCGGCGCCGCCGAGAAAAACGGCGTCATCGCGCCGGAGCTCATCGGCCAGTTCGGCGTGGGCTTCTACAGCTCGTTTATCGTGGCGGAAAAAGTCACGCTCATCACCCGGGCGGCGGGAAGCGAGAAGGGAACGAAGTGGGAATCGTCGGGCGACGGCGCCTATACCATTGAAGAGATCGAAAAGCCGTCGCGCGGAACCTCGGTGATTCTGAAGCTGAGGCAAACCGGGGAAGACGAGCAGGATTTCACCAAAGAATGGGTCATCCGCAGCGTCGTGAAGAAGCATTCCGATTTTGTCGCCTATCCGATCGTCATGGATGTCCAAAAGACCAGGCCGGTTCCGGACAAGGACGGCAAGCCCGACAAGGACAAAACGGAAACGGTCATCGAGGAGGAAACCCTCAATTCAATGAAGGCCATCTGGGCCAGAGACAAGTCGGAGGTGTCCGAGGAAGCATACAACGAGTTTTACAGCCATATCAGCCACGACTGGAATCCGCCTTTGGCCCGGCTGCATCTGAAACTGGAAGGCACGACGGAATACAGCGCCCTGCTGTATATTCCCTCCCGGATGCCCTTCAATTTTTTTACGCCCGAGCGCAAGCACGGCATTCATCTTTACAGCAAGCGCGTTTTCATCATGGAAGACTGCACGGACCTGATGCCGCCGTACCTCGGTTTCGTGAAGGGTGTGGTCGATGCGCCGGATCTCAATCTGAACGTCAGCCGCGAGATTTTGCAGCACAACACGCTGGTCAAAAACATCCGGAAGAATCTGGTCAAGAAACTCCTCGAGCTTCTGGCCGGCCTGGAAAAGGAAAAGTACGAGCAGTTCTTCGGCGAGTTCGGCCACGTGTTCAAAGCGGGCATTTCCGCCGATTTCGAAAACAAAGACAAGATCGCGGCGCTTTTGCGCTACAGATCGACCAAGTCGGACGGCAGCTGGACGTCGCTTGGCGAGTATGTGCAGCGCATGCAGCCGGACCAGAAGGAAATCTACTACATCACCGGCGAAAACAAGACGATGCTCGCCAACAGCCCCCATCTGGAGCGGCTCAAGGAAAAAGACTGCGAGGTTCTGCTCATGAGCGATCCCATCGACGAATGGGTGGTCCGCGATCTGCAGAAATTCGAGGAGAAGACGTTTAAAAGCGCCGAGACGGGCGATCTCGATCTGGGGGCGGTTGACGACAAGAAAAAAGGCGAATACGGCGCGCTTTTCGACTATATTAAGTCATCGCTGGAAGACAGGATCAAGGAAGTCAAGCCTTCCACGCATCTGAAGGATTCTCTGGCCTGCCTGTCGGGCGACGCCTACGATATGAGCGTCTTTATGGAAAAGGTTTTGCGGGCCGGTGGCCAGGAGGTTTCCCCGACCAAGCGCGTGCTGGAGCTGAACATGGATCATCCGCTGCTGGTGAAGATCAAGGATATCTTCGAAAAGGATCGCGAGGCGCAGGTTTTGAAAGACTACGTCGGTCTGCTTTACGACATGGCGGTCATTGCCGAGGGCGGCAAGGTGGAGAATCCTTCCCGTTTCAGCAAGATGATCGGAGATCTGCTCGTTCATTCCCTGGCCGGCCGGAATTCGGTAGAAAGAGAGTAAAAAACCATGCCCTCCGGCAGCCGTCTTCCCCTGCGCCTGGTAGGGATTGCCCTCGTTTTGGTTTTGGCCTGGCTCCTCTGGCGCGGTTTTTCCGATATCCGCGGCTGGCTGGCCCCGCGGCCGGACGCGGAACCGCGCACGGTGGCCGCCCGCGGCGATCTGGCCGACGATGAAAAAGCGACCATCGAACTTTTCGAAAAATCGCGCAATTCCGTCGTCTTCATCACGACCAAATCGCTCGTGCGCGATTTCTGGACGCGCGACGTCTTTGCTGTGCCCCGGGGCACGGGGTCCGGCTTCGTGTGGGACGACGCGGGGCACGTCATCACGAACTATCACGTGATCGAAGGGGCAAGCGAGGCGACCGTCAAGCTGAGCGACGGCCGGGACTACAAGGCCGCCCTGGTCGGGGCGAGCCCCGCCCACGACATCGCCGTGCTGCGCATCGGCGTCGGCTTGAAAAGGCCGTCGCCGGTTCCCCTGGGAACGAGCCGTGATCTCAAGGTGGGGCAGAAAGTCTTTGCCATCGGCAATCCGTTCGGTCTGGACTGGACACTCACCACGGGCATCGTGTCGGCGCTGGACCGGTCGCTGAGCGGCGCCGGCGGCACGATCGAGCATCTGATTCAGACGGACGCGGCCATCAATCCCGGCAATTCGGGCGGACCGCTTCTGGATTCCGCCGGGCGCCTGATCGGCATCAACACGGCCATCTACAGCCCGAGCGGCGCCAGCGCCGGCATCGGCTTTGCCGTGCCGGTTGATACGGTCAACCGCGTCGTTCCGCAACTCATCCGCAACGGAAAATACATCCGACCGGGATTGGGCATCGAAGCGGACGAGGGGCTGAACGAACGCATGAAAGCGGTTCTGGAGATCAAGGGTGTTCTGATTCTGCGGATTTTACCGGGATCGGCGGCTGAGCGCGCCGGCCTCGAGGGCGCCCAGGTGTCCCGCGGCGGAGAAGTCCGTCCGGGAGACATCATCACCGCCGTCAACGGCAAGTCCGTCGATACCGTCGGCAAACTGAACGCCCTCCTCGACGAGCACGCGGTCGGCGCAACCGTGAAGGTAACCGTGCTGAACAAAGGCCGGACGCGGGACGTCGAGGTCACGCTGCAGCCGGGATCCTGACCCGCGAAGCGCGCGGATGAGGGCCCGTCCGGCAAAGGCGGCTCCGAAGCGGGGCTTTTGTCTTTCGTGTCATCATTAGCTTGCCTCAAAAACCGGGATACGATATAAACGCCCATCACGTGTTTTGGATGATCCATGAAAAAGAAGGCCGGCGCTCAGCTCAAACTCAAAAAAAACGTTTTGGAACAAAGTCTTTGCACGGGCTGCGGAGCCTGCGTGGGCCTGTGCCCCTACCAGGTGATCCATGCTGACCGGACGGTGCAGCTTTTCGACTGCGACCTGGCCCAGGGAAAATGCCACGCTTTTTGCCCCCGCACGCCCGCGGACTGCGGACGTATGCGCGAAAGCCTGTTTGATGCGGTCGACTGGACGCCGGAAATCGGACCGGTAAAAGCGTACTGGCTTGCGCGGGCAGCCGACGGCGCCCTGCGCGACCGGGCCCAGCACGGCGGCACGGTGACCGCGCTTTTGCGGCTCGCGATGGCCGAGGGGATGATTGACGCCGCGATCGTTTCCGGTGAAAACGCGGCGCAAGAGCGGGAAGGGCGCGTGATCGGAAACGCGGACGCGCTTGGCGACTACGCGGGCAGCCGGTTTACGGTATCGCCCACCGTCGCCGCGTTCAACCGTCTGCCGGACGCGGACACCCGCCCGCTGGGCGTCGTGGCCACTCCCTGCCAGGCGCTGGCGCTGGCGAAGATGAAGACGGCGCAGATTGACGGATACCGCAAGCCGGAGTCGCTTGCGCTCGTCATCGGCCTTTTCTGCGGCTGGACGCTCGCGCTGGAGCGCTTTCAGGAGCTTGTGAAAAAGTACGGTCTTTCCTTCCCAGCTCTGACCGGCATGGATATTCCGGCGGGAAAAAATATTCTGGAGCTGCGCTCGGCCGGCGGCGCGACGGATGTGCCGCTGTCCGAGGTGGACGCCTGCGTGCGCACGGCCTGCCGCTTCTGCATCGATTCGACGGCGGAGTTTGCCGACCTTTCCGTTGGCGCAGCCCGCTGGGGCGGGGACAACGCGGACATGCGCGGCTGGAACCAGGTGATTGTGCGCAGCCGGCGGGGACAGGAGCTCTTTTCGCTCGCGCGGGAAAAGGGGATTCTGGAGGTCCGCGAGGCGCCGGAGCAGGCGCTTGCGGATCTCAAAAAGGCGGCGGCGGAAAAAAAGAAAAACGGCCTGGCGCAGATCGTGAAAAAAAGCCGGTCGGTTAAAAATCTGCTGTACTTGAAAAGCGACGATCCGGCGGTAAAAAAATATCTGGGAACGCGCAACAAACCAAAGAACGGGAAGTCATGACCAAGCTCTTAGCACCGGCCAAATCGAAGGTTTTGTTTCTGGGCAACGAGGCGATTGCGCGCGGCGCGCTGGAAGCGGGCGTCGCGGTGGCGAGCGCCTATCCGGGAACGCCGTCTTCCGAAATTCTCGAATCGCTGTCGGGAATTGCCGGGGAGAGAAATCTTTACGTGGAGTGGTCGGTGAATGAAAAGGTCGCCGTGGAAGTCGCCGCGGCCGCGTCTTTTTCCGGCCTGCGCGCCCTGGTTGCCATGAAGCAAAACGGCGTCAACGTGGCCTCCGATTTCCTTTTGCACCTTACGGCGTCCGGCACGCGCGGCGGCCTGGTGCTGGTGTCGTGCGAGGATCCGGGCGCTCTGTCGAGCGTCAACGAGGGCGAGTCGCGCTATTTCGCGCGCATGCTGGAAATGCCGCTTCTGGAGCCGGCGGATTTCCAGGAGGCCAAGGATCTCACGAAATGGGCGTTCGCCCTTTCCGAGACCATCGGCAACGTCGTCATGCTCCGGTCGGTCACGCGCATGTCGCACGCGAGCGGCAACGTCATTTGCGGGAAACTCCCGAATCGCAAGCCCAGGGCGAACTTTGAATATGGCGGACCGGTCATGGATTCGCAAACCGGCCCCATGATCAGCACGCCGGTGGTGGCCAAGCATCTGCTCATCCGCCAAAAGCTGAAAACGGTCGAGGCGCTCTTTGAAAAGAGCCCCTTCAACCGGTATGCCGGCCCGGCCCGGCCCGAGCTCCTCATCATCACGAGCAGCGCCTGTTTTCTGTACGCGACGGAGGCCGTCGGCCTCCTGGGGCTGCAAGACCGCGTCGGCATCCTGAAGCTCGCCACGACCTGGCCCTTGCCCCCGCGCCTGGTGACAAAACATCTGCAAAGTGCGAATAGGGTGCTGTTTGTCGAAGAGGTCATGTCGTTTCTCGAGGAAAACGTCAAGGTGCTGGCCGCGGGCCGGCCGGAACAAATGCGCGGAAAAACCTTTTTCGGCAAGTATGACGGAACGCTTCCGGCGGCGGGAGAACTCAATCCCGATATCGTGGCGGGCGCGCTGGAAAAGATTTTCAAAGTACGGCGCAAACGGCTGCCCGCCGCCTATGCCGCGGCCGTGCAAAAGGCCGGAGCGCTGATTCCGCCCCGCGAACAGACGTTTTGCGCGGGCTGCCCGCACCGGGCTTCGTTCTGGAACATCGCCAACGCCATCGCGCTCGACGGCCGCCGCGGATTTGTCTGCGGCGACATCGGCTGCTATTCGATGGCGGCGCTCACCCCGGCCAACGGCTATCACACCATGCCGACGCTGCATTCCATGGGGTCGGGAACGGGGCTGGCGGGGGGCTTCTCCCAGCTTGGCCGGTTCGGCTTCGACAAGCCGATTCTCACGGTCTGCGGCGATTCCACGTTTTACCATGCGGTCATTCCGGCGCTCATCAACGCGCAGCATCACCGGGCGGATATCACGTTCATCGTTCTCGACAACGCGGGAACGGCGATGACCGGCTTCCAGCCGCATCCGGGGCTGGAGGTAAGCGCGCTTGGCGAAACGGTTCCGGCCGTCGAAATTGCCGCGATCTGCAGCGCGATCGGCGCAAAAGTGGCGATTGCCGATCCGTTCGACCTGGAAAACACCGGGAAAATCCTGACGGCCTTTCTCCGGGAAAAGGGTCCGGTCAAGGTGCTGATTCTGCGCCAGGCCTGCGCGCTCAGCCCGCAAAAGAAGGGCAAGAAAACGTTTGAGGTCGAGGTCAACGAAGACCTGTGCCTGGGCGATGCCTGCGGCTGCAACCGCCTGTGCACACGGATTTTCCGGTGTCCGGCGCTGACCTGGGACCGGAAAAAGAAAAAGGCGGTCGTGGACCGGGTCGTCTGTGCGGGCTGCGGCGTGTGCGCGGCGATTTGTCCGCAGAAAGCCATCATCAAAAAGCAGGGGACGGCGTAAACCGGCGCATGCCGCAAAATACAGTCGTTTTCCGCGGGAAAAGTTTATGAAAGCCAAAACACCGAAAGTCACTCAAAACCTGATTCTCACCGGCGTGGGCGGCCAGGGCAACGTCATGGCGTCGCGCACGCTGGCGGGCATGCTCGTGGACGCGGGCTACGTGGTCACCATCGGCGAGACGTTCGGCATGTCCCAGCGCGGCGGATCGGTGATGAGCCATCTGCGCATTTCGCCCGACGCGGTGAAAAGTCCGCAGATTCCGCAAGGCGGCGCGGACGTCGTCGTGGCCCTGGAGCCGCTCGAAGCCCTGCGCGTTCTCACGGTGTACGGCAATCCCGGCACGAGTCTTCTGACCAATGCGCGCCCCGTCTATCCCATCGGCGTCATTACGGGCGAGCGCGATTATCCGTCAGACGAGGCTCTCCGGGAGGCGTTTGACGCCCTGACGCAGCATTACTGGCTGATCGACGCGACGTCGGTCGGCCTGGAACTGGGCAATCCGGTGCTCAGCAACATCGTGATGATCGGCGCTTTGGCGAAAACCGGCCTTTTGCCTTTTGACCGGAAAATGTTCGAAAAAGAAATCCGCAAGACGCTTTCCGCCGACAAGCGTGCGCTCAATCTCAGGGCGTTCGACGCCGGCGCGGAGATGATTTAGGGACGTCAAATAAAGGTTGACGTCCGGTTGTTGAACCTTATATTACTGACTCGACAGACATCCGGGAGAAAGATCATGGCCGATATCTATTCCGCAATCAAGATCAGCGAATCCGTTTACTGGGTCGGGGCGATCGACTGGACCATCCGCGATTTTCACGGGTACCGGACGCCCCACGGCAGCACCTATAACGCCTATCTGGTGATGGCGGATAAAATCACGCTCATCGACACGGTCAAAAAGCCGTTTATGGAGGAAATGCTGGCGCGCGTGGCTTCCGTGGTCGATCCCTCGAAGATCGACTATATCGTTTCCAACCATTCCGAACAGGACCACTCCGGCTGCCTGACGCAGGTGATCGCGCGCGTCCGGCCGGAAAAAGTGTTTGCCTCCGCCATGGGGGTGAAGAATCTGGGCGACATTCTCCACGGCGATGATGCGATCCAGCCGGTCAAGGACGGCGAAACGCTTTCGCTGGGCAACATGGATTTGAAGTTTATGGAAACGCGCATGATCCACTGGCCGGATTCCATGTTTTCCTGGCTGGAAAAGGACGGCGTTCTCTTTTCGCAGGACGCATTCGGCATGCACCTGGCGACATTCGAGCGGTTTGCCGACGAGCTGCCCGCCGACATGCTGGAGTATGAAGGCGCGACCTACTACGCCAACATCGTTTTGCCCTATTCGCCGGTGGTTTTGAAAGCCCTGGAAAAAGTGGCGGCAACCGGCTGGGCGGTTAAAATTCTCGCGCCGGACCACGGGCCGGTGTGGCGCAAAGACCTGGGCTTCATTCTCGATCTTTATAAAAAATGGGCGCTGCAGAAGCCGTCCGCCAAGGCCGTGGTGGTGTACGCGACCATGTGGCATTCCACGGAGCAAATGGCCGAAGCCGTCGCCGAGTCGCTGGCGCGCGAAGGACTCCGGGTGAAGCTGCTGTCCATGAACGACGCGCACCGCAGCGAGGTGCTCTACGAGGTGCTGGAAGCGGGCGCGCTCATCGTGGGTTCGTCGACGCTCAACAACAATATGCTGCCGCAGATGGCGGATGTCATGACCTATCTGAAGGGCCTGAAACCGGCCAACCTGGTCGGCGCGGCCTTCGGATCCTTCGGCTGGAGCGGCGAAGCGGTGAAGGATCTGGAGGCGATGCTCCGCGAGATGAAGGTGGAGATCGTTTCCGAGCCCGTTTCCGTGAAACACGTTCCGTCGCGGGAGGTTCTGGAAAAATGCGCCCTTCTGGGCAGGACCGTCGCGGCCGAAGTGAAGAAAAGAATTTCCGTTTAAATCCCATTCCGAAGGAGGCAAAGAATGAAAAAGTATGTGTGCGGTGTGTGCGGCTATGTTTATGATCCGGACAAGGGCGATGATGAGGCCGGCATCCCTGGCGGAACGCCGTTTGAAAAGCTGCCCGCCGACTGGACGTGCCCGGTCTGCGGAGCGGATAAAAGCGAGTTTACTCCCGAATAGAGGATAAGCCATGGACGACAAAGTTCGTAATGCTCTTCAGCAGGCTTACTTGGGCGAAGCCAAAGCGGTGCTGCGTCTGAAAATGTACGCCGACCGGGCGGATCAGGAAGGCTACAAGCAGATCGCGCGTCTTTTTCGCGTGATCGCCTTTTCCGAGGAAATCCACGGCATGCGCGCGCTGCGCGTTTTGCGGGAGATCAAATCGACGGAAGAAAATCTGGCGGCGAGTTTCGAATCGGAAAAGACGGTGGCGGAGATCGCCTACGATCAATTCGTGAAGATGGCCGAACAGGCGGGAGACAAGGCGGCGCTTTTGCACTTCAGCCAGAGCCGCGACGTGGAAGAAACACATGCCAAACTTTACAAACAGGCGATGAATCACTTCATGGAGGAACGGGAAACGGTTTACCACGTCTGCAAGGTGTGCGGCTATGTGGCCGACGGTGTGTTGCCCGACGAATGCCCCGTGTGCGCCGCTCCCAGGGAACAGTTCACGACGTTTGATTCGTAAGGAATTCCGGAGCCTCAGGCCCGGAAAAGGCGGTCGCGAAAGCATGCTCAAAAAAGCTCTGCGCATAATGGCGGTCGCGGCGGCGCTGGCGCTGGCGCCGGCCGCGGGCGTTGCCGCGGAAAAACCGCTGTGGGAAGTCGGTGTCGGCGCGGGTTTTCTGATGATGCCGGACTACCGGGGGTCGGACAAGACCAGGCCCTACCTGCTTCCCTTTCCCTACGCCGTTTACCGGGGCGGCATTTTCCGCCTGGAGGACAAGCGGATGACGGCGCGTATTTTCGCCACCGACCGGGTGACGCTGGACGCGAGCGGATACGGCGCGGTTCCCGTGCGCAGCGACGACAACGACGCGCGCCGGGGCATGGAGGATCTGGATCCCACGTTCGAATTCGGACCGGCGCTGCGCGTGAAGATCGCGCATCTGCCCGAACAGAAGTTCCGTCTTACCGCGTCATTGCCGGTGCGCGCCGTGTTTTCCACGGATTTTCGCTCCGTTCGCTACGAAGGGTTCGTGGTGAGTCCCAGGCTCAATGTCGAAAAGGGCGACGTCATTCCCGGCACGGGCCTGTACCTGGGAATATCGGCCGGGCCGATGTTTGCCGACCGTGGCTATCACAAGTATTTTTACGATGTGGAGCCGTATTACGCGTTTGCCGGACGGCCGGCTTACAGCGCGGGCGGCGGATACAGCGGATCGGCGCTGACCGTGGGCCTGGGGAAAAATTACAAACAGTTTCACTTTCACGCGTTTGTCAGCGCCGATTTTTTGCAGGGCGCCGTTTTTGAGGACAGCCCGCTTGTGAAAACGAAAACCTCCTGGATGAGCGGACTGAGCGTCACCTGGGTTTTCCTGACATCGAAAAAAACGGTCGCGGACGAAAGCGTCTATTAAAGTTTTATGCGGCTTGCCCGACAAGGATACGTCATGCTCATTATTCTGACACGCTGGCTCATCATCACCGTGGCGATACTGGTGGCTTCCGCCATCCTGCCCGGCATCCACGTGGAATCGCTGGTGACGGCGATTGTCGCCGCCGCCATTCTGGGAGTGATCAACACGTTCCTGCGTCCCGTGCTCCTGATTCTGACCCTGCCTTTGACGATTCTCACGCTGGGCGTCTTTGCCTTCATCCTCAACGCGCTCATGCTCCTGCTGGTGGCGTATTTCGTGTCGGGATTTGAAATCGACGGCTTTTTGTGGGCGTTTCTGGGATCGCTGATTATCAGCATTGTGAGCTGGATTGCCAACCGGTTCATCAACCGGTCGGAGCCGGGCAGGCCGCAAAAGCCGGATATCGTCGATCTGGAGCGGGGGGGCGACGGGAAATGGCGGTAGACGCGACGCTTAATCTCACGCCCGCAATGAAGCAGTACGTCGCCATCAAGGAAAAGTATCCCGATTGCATCCTGTTGTACCGGATGGGCGACTTCTACGAGATGTTTTTCGAAGACGCGCTTTTGGCCGCTCCCATTCTGGAAATCACGCTCACGTCCCGCAACAAGTCCAAAGAAGACGCGGTTCCCCTGTGCGGTTTTCCCTATCATGCCGCTTCCGCCTACATCGCCAAACTCGTGGAGAAAGGCTTCAAGGTGGCCGTGTGCGAACAGGTGGAGGATCCGAAAAGCGCCAAGGGCATCGTGAAGCGCGACGTGATCCGCGTGATCACCCCCGGTCTGGTCCTCGACGAAGAAAACCTCAAGGCCGGTGAAAACAATTATCTGGCCTGCCTGGCCGGCAGCCGGGAGGCGCTGGGCCTGGCGTTTCTCGATTTGTCCACCGGCGAATTCCAGGCGGGCGAATTTACCGGCCGCGACGCGCTTCTGACCGCCGCAGGCGGCCTCGCGTTTCGGGAGCTGCTGATTGCCGGATCTTTTCCCGATCCCGTGCTGGTGAAGCTCCTCGAGGCGCAGATGCAGGCCGGCTGCGTCAATATGCTGGATCGGACGGCCTTCGACCCGGACAGGACCGATGAAATTCTGGAAAGGGAGCTTGCATCCGACGTGCTTGCCCGCTCGGGGCTGCAGGGCCGCGGGGCCGCCAAAACGGCCGCCGCCGCGATTTTGAACTACGTAAGCGCCACGCAGATGACCCGCGCCGGCCATATTTCCGAGATCCGGGAATACGCGCCCCAGCGCTATCTGGTTCTGGATGAAACGGCCCGGAGGAACCTGGAAATCTTCGCAGCGCTGCAGGACAAAGGCCGCGCCGGAACGCTGTTTGCGCTCATCAACGAAACGCTCACGCCGATGGGCGCCAGGCGCCTGCGCTGGTGGATGGGCTACCCGCTCATCGCGCCGGAGCAAATCCGCGCGCGCCTGGCGGCGGTGGCGGAAATCAAAGACAATCATCTTCTCCGCGCCGATTTGCGAAAGGCGCTCGCCGGCATTTACGATCTGGAGCGGCTGGCCGGCCGCGTGGCGCTCGCGGTCGCAACGCCGCGCGATCTGGCGGCGCTCAAGGTCTCGCTGGCCGTTTTGCCCCGGCTGCAGGAAAAGCTCGCGGATTTCACCGCGCCGGCCTTGGCGGCCATCCGCCGGGAAATCCGGGATTGCGCGCCGCTCGTCGATCTCCTTGCCCGCGCGATCGTTTCCGACCCGCCGCCCCGCACACAGGACGGGAGATTCATCGAGGCCGGTTTCGACGAGGAACTCGACCGCCTGCGCTCGATCAGCCGCGACGGAAAACAGTGGATCGCCTCGCTCGAGGCCAGGGAAAGACAGGCCACCGGCATCAATTCGCTTAAAATCGGCTTCAACAATGTTTTCGGCTACTACATCGAGGTCACCAAGGCCAACGCGGCGCTGGTGCCGGATTCCTATGTGCGCAAGCAGACGCTGGTCAACGCCGAGCGCTACATCAACCAGGAGCTCAAGGAGTTCGAGCAGACGGTTCTTACCGCCGAGGAAAAAATCCGCGACCGGGAAAACGAACTCTTCAACCGTCTGCGCGACGATTTGATGCCGCATCTGCCGGACATCCAGTACAACGCGTTTCGCGTGGCGGAGCTCGACGCGCTGTGCGCGCTTGCGGAGGTGGCCGAAAAGCACGCCTACGTCTGCCCGGAAATCGACGAGGAAGACGTTCTCGACATCCGCGACGGGCGCCATCCGGTCGTGGAGACGGCCCTGAAAAAAGAGGGCTTTGTCCCCAACGACGCTCTGCTCGACTTGCAGCAAAACCGCCTTCTGGTGATCACCGGGCCCAACATGGCCGGCAAATCCACCTACATCCGCCAGGTTGCCTTGATCGTCCTTTTGGCGCAGATGGGCAGCTTTGTTCCGGCGGCCCACGCCCGGATCGGCGTGGTGGACAAGATCTTTACGCGCATCGGCGCGTCAGACAGCCTGATCACGGGGCAGAGCACGTTCATGGTGGAAATGACGGAAACGGCCCGGATTCTCGCAAACGCCACGGACCGGAGCCTGGTGATCCTCGACGAAGTGGGCCGGGGCACCTCGACGTTTGATGGGGTCAGCATCGCCTGGGCGGTGGCCGAGTACCTGCACGATTTAGGCGGGCGGGGCGTCCGTACGCTCTTTGCCACGCATTATCACCAGCTCACGGATCTCGCCGCCTCGAAAGACGGCGTCAAAAACTACAATATCGCCGTCAAGGAATGGGGCGAGAAAATCATCTTTCTGCGCAAGATCATGGAAGGCGGAACCAGCCGCAGTTACGGAATCGAAGTGGCGAGGCTGGCCGGCGTTCCGGCGGAGGTCATCGTCCGCGCCAAGGAAATTCTGCGCAACCTGGAAAAGGGGGAGTTTGACGAAATCGGCATGCCGCGCATCGCGCGCGGCCAAAATGTTCCCCGGCGGGGCCAGGCGCAGTTGAGCCTGTTTGTCGAAAGCGAAGACGAGGTGGTAGGCGACTTGCGGCAGATCGATATTTCCACGCTCACGCCTCTGGAGGCGCTCAACAAACTCAGCGAACTCAAGAACAAACTGTCCTGAAACGGGCGGACCGGTCCTTCAGGCAGGCCAGACGCGCGTGCCGGAAATCGCACACGCCCTGCAAAACCCGCGACAGGCCGTCCTGGAGGAGAGGCGTCATGCCGAAGGCCAGCGCTGTCTGGTATATTGCGTCGGAGGATGCTTTGCGTCGGATCATGCGTTTGATTTGCGGCGTGAAGATAAAAATTTCGGAAACGCAGGTCCGGCCCTTGTAGCCGGTTTGGCCGCACGCGTCGCAGCCACGGGGGCGGAAGAGGCTGAAGTCGTCGGAATAGGGCAGGTTCAGTCTCTCGAAAGCTTCCGGGCCGTACATTTGCGCCAGATCGTCGTATTCTTCCCGGCCGGGATGATATTTTTCCCGGCAGGCCGGACAGAGGGTTCTGAGGAGCCGCTGCTCCACGATTGCCAGCATGGCGTCGGCAAACAGCAGGTGGTCAAGCCCCATGTCCGGGCAGCGTTCGATGGTTTCGACGATGCTTTCCGTTCCCAGCGAGCTCAGCACCAGCCGCCCCCGGACGGAGGCTTCCAGGCACAATCCGGCCGTTTCGGAATCCGGAATGCGGCCGAGCATCACGACATCCGGATCCGCGTTTAAAAGGGAGCGAAGGACAGACGGATAATTCAGGCCTTTTTGCGGCTCGACAACGACCTGGCGCACACCGTCCTGGGAAATTTCAATTGAATCTTCCGCCGTCCAGATCTTTTTGTGCGGCGAATTGATGTGCGCCAGGCACGCGTGCAGGGTGGTGGTGACGCCGCCGCCCGCCGGTCCCGCTACGAAAACGACGCCCCGCGGCTGCCTCACAATGTTGGAGAGGTCGTCATAGTTTTCTTCCGACAGGCCCAGCAGTTCCATGGGCAGAAATTTGTTCCGGGCGGACAGGTGAAAAACGCTGTCTTCCGGGCCGTTCCGCGTCGGGATCACCGCCACCCGCATGTGGATTTCATCACCTGACGGACGCCTGAAGACGGCCTTGCCGTTCTGGATCGCCGTCGTGGTCTGTCCGTTAAGACCGGCCATCTTCTTCGCCGCGGCGAGAAGCTTTTCGTAATCGCCGAGGGGCAGGGGGGCATGCGCAATGCATTGACCGTCAATGCGGATGCGCACGGCCGCACGGCGGGCGCCGGCATCCGGTTCAAAATGAATGTCGGAGGCCCGGCGGGCGGCGGCTTCGTAAAGCAGTTCGGCCAGCGGCGGATAAACGGCATCGTCGGGCATGTCCGCCGCGGCGGGCGGTTCCGGGGCGGGCGTCGATGGCGCCGCATCCGCGGCCGCCGGCTGCTTCGGACCAACGGGCGCAGCGGCAGGGGCGGCCGACGCCGTTTCCGTCTCATCGGCGGTTTCCGCTTTGTGCCGGGCGCGGACCGGACGGTTTTCTTTGGCCGCGGTTTCTTCCCCGCGCCCGGTTTCTTTCGTTTCCGTTTTCGGCAGAACAAAACTTTTTTCGGAAGATGCCTTCGGGACAATGTCGTCAAGCGATGAAGAAGATGGAGCTTTTTTTTCAGAAGCGGGTCCGGCGGGGGAGGGAACGGACCCGGCGATCGCCCGGCGGCGGTTTTTTTCCTCGAGCTCGGCATAGGAACGGTCGATCAACTGCAGGATATCGGCCGGCAGACCGACTTCGTAATGAATAAGAGGGGTTTCCATGACATCCTCGATTTCCCGCTTCAGCGCCGTGTTTGATGGATCGGCCGCGAGGACGTGAATTTTCCCTTTGAGGACCCTGAGCGGAATCCACAGACCGCCCGCCAGCACGGCCCGGTCGATGCCGGTGAGCAGGCCGTGCACGACGGACAGATCGTCACTGTAAGCCGTGAACGGACAGCCGTAATGATCGGCCAGCGCTTCCCCGATGTTCTTCTTGGCGATTCGGTACTGCGTAAGCAGCAGGGTTGCGGGGTCCGTCTTTGCGGCATACGCCTCCCGGAGCGCCTGGTCCATTTGCTCCTGTGTGATGAAGCCGTCCTTAATCAGCTTTTTGAATTTTGCGGCGGCTTTGTGGCCGGTTTGGCTGAATTCCAACTGCATGTAGAAAGCCCGGGCGAGGCAGACTTCGATTTCGTCGAGAAAGATCTGATCGTATTCGTCGATGGTTTCGCCGCCCTTTTTATTCCGGATTTCCAAAACGCCCAGAATGACGCCGTCGTGGACAATGGGCGTGGCCAGGATCTGGCCGGTGGTTACGCCGGTTGCTTCGTCGAGGGAGTCGTCAAAGGAAAGCGCATCGGAAATTTTCCGGATTTCCCGTTCATTGTAGGCATCGGCGATGTGCAGCGTTTTTTTCTTCAGGGCGGCATAACCGGCAAAAGTAGTGTAATCCGCGGAGAGGCGGACTTCCCTGGGTTCGCGGCCGTCGTCTTCCAGCGTAACAAGCTCCTTTTTCTCCCTGTCGATCAGATAAATGGTCAGCATGTGGATGCGGAAGAGCTTGCGGATATCTTCCCTGACGTCGATGAGAATTTCGCGCGGCGTGGCGGCGGAACGGATCCGGTTGGTAATCCGCTGGATGGACTTGTGGAATTCAAGGTTCTTTAACAGCTCCTCCACCTGGGGGGCTTCCGAAATTTCATCCTTTCTGTTGTACGGGCCGATTTTGGACATGCGACTATTCCGAAGGTTGGTTGCTACGGGCGCTCAATGCAAAGCGCGGAAAAAATATTGTCGGCGAAAATGTTGATATCCAGCGGTTTCTCCAGATAACCGGATAATCCCAGCGTTTTGACGATGCTTTCAATCTTGGGGGTTCCGTAGGCGGTCATCAGGATGACGGGGATCCGGGGGAAGTTTCGCTTGATGTAAGTGAGCAGTTCAAATCCGTCCATTTTGGGCATGCTCAGATCCGTAATGACCAGGTCGATTGCGGATTTGGCTTTCAGCAATTTAACGGCATCCATTCCGTTGGTGGCCGTAAGCAGGGTAAAGTAGTCTTTATAAACGCTCAGGCCGTCGTCGATGCTTAAAAGCAGCGGCTCTTCATCATCGACAATCAGAACCTCGCGGATTCTGGTTCCGGGATGCGAGGATTTGATCCGGCTGCTTTTCTGCAGCGGACGTCCCTCTTCCATGCCGTCGGCTGTTTTGACCATAGCTGTTTTCTCGCCTTGAGGCCTGCTTGTCTTCCAAAACGATTTCTTATTGCCAAGCAAGGGCTGTGCCGTTGCAGGACAACAAACGCAAAGCGCATGAAACCGGATGGTTAAAGACACCCATCCCGCCTTCCGACGCTTTTGGAAATCAGGCTGACTGATTCATTTTGACTCGGCTTGTCAGACTGATCGGCTTTGCAGCTGATAGGATTTCACTTTTCTTTTCAGTGTGGAAAGCGAGATTCCCAGCGCTTTGGCGGACTGGGAAAAATTGCCGGAACATTTCCGCAGCGCCTGGTCGATGCATCTCTTCTCCACGATGTTCAGGGGGATGATTTCCCCGTCGTCCTGGCCCGTCGCGCAGCACGCGGAAGCGGGCATAAGACCGTTTCTCAAAAGCAGCGAGGGCCGCAGCGGCTGATGACGTTGAATGATCAGCGAACGCTCGATGACGTTTTTCAGTTCGCGCACGTTGCCCGGCCATGAGTATTCCATGAGCTTCTCGAGTTCGGTGTCGGACAGCTTCGACTGCGGGTCCCGGGACATCTTGCGAATAAAATATTCGCACAGCTTGGGGATGTCTTCCCTGCGGTCGCGCAGCGGCGGAATGTGCAGGCGGATCACGCTCAGGCGGTAGTACAGGTCGCTGCGGAACGTTTTGTTGCTGACGGCTTCCTCCAGATCGTTATTGGCTGCGGCGATGATGCGCACATTGACGGGTTTGACGGTTTCGCTGCCGATGCGCCGGATCTTTTTTTCTTCCAGGACTCCCAGCAGTTTGGATTGCAGGTGAATGGGCATGGAGCCGATCTCGTCGAGCACCAGCGTGCCTCCCTCGGCCAGCTCAAAAATACCCTTCCGGGAGGAAGAGGAGCCGGTGAAAGCGCCTTTTTCCGTGCCGAATAATTCGGATTCAATAAGGGTCTCCGGAAAAGCCGCGCAGTTGGCGATCAGGAAAAGCTTGGCCGGCAGCGCGCTTTTGAGGTGAATGGCCCGGGCCACCACGTTTTTCCCCGTGCCGGTTTCGCCGGTGATCAGGACCGGCGCGTCGGTGTCCGCCGCCAGATCGATCATCCGGATGATATCGTCAAAAATGCCGTGGCCGGCGACCAGTTCGAATTCCTCCGTGTCCCGCGTGCTCTGGTAGTTCTGGAGCTGTTCGGTTTTTTCCAGATCCTGCGTGCGCAGCGCCTGTTTGACGGTCAGTTCCAGCTCCGCCAGCTCGAAAGGTTTGGACAGATAGTCGTGGGCGCCCACTTTGATGGCTTCAATGGCGTTCGTGAAGCTCGGATAGGCCGTCACAAAAATGATCTTGGCCTGCTCGTTTTGCCGCAGGATGGAGGGGCAAAGCGATATGCCTTCCGCATCCGGGAGCTTCTGGTCGAGGATTACCACGTCGATTTTGGTTTCCGAGCAGATCCTCATGCCGTCCCGGCCGGTGTTGGCGGTTAGAACGTCCGTCATTTCGCTGCTGAACAGATCGCTTACGGACTGGCAAAAAATATCGTTGTCGTCGATAATCAGAATGGTTTTTTTATGTCTGAGCATTGTCCCTGCGACCTTCCTGGAGGAGGACGGTTACCCTTGTTCCTTTGTCTTTGGCGCTTTTGACGTCCATGTTTCCTTTCATCTGGGTGACCATTTTCAACGTGATCATCAGCCCCAGACCTGTTCCGCGGCTTTTCGTCGTGAAAAAAGGCTTGAAAAGACTGCTCTGCGTCTCTTCGGACATGCCGCAGCCGTTGTCCTCTACGATAAGGGCCACGAGGCCGTCCTGTCGAGACGCCCGGATGGTAATGTTTTTCGCGCTTCGCTCCGCCAGCGCATCGGAGGCATTGGTGATCAGATTCATCATGACCTGGTGCAAAAGCCGGGGGTCCGCGGCGATCGTGGCGACGTTGGGGTCGACGGCCTTGACGATTTTAATGCCGGCCTGGCGCAGATCGTTTCCGACCAGCGCGATGAAGCGGGTCAGAAAATCGTCGATGGTTATGTTTTGAATTTCAGGGTGTTCGAAAATACTGAAACTTTTGAGCGCCTGGAGCAGAAATTCCACACGGGAAATTTCGGTCATCGCGCGATCGACGTACTTTTCCACGGCTGCCGGCGAGTAGTCGCTCAAATTTCTTTTCAGGACGCTTAAGGTCATCTTGATGGAATTGATGGGATTTCCCAGCTCATGCCGGATGCCGGAAAAAACGTAGCTGATGTTGTCCATCGAGTTGACCGCCTCCGCGATGGACTCCAAGCGGATTCTTTCGGTGATATCCCGGATGATGATCCAGATATAGCCGTCGGAAATCCGGTACGGCGTATAGCCCAGCAGTCGGTTTTTGAAGCGCAAGGTATAGTTTTTTCCGAAAATTTCGTCTTCGGGCCGGTTGCCGTAGTCCGCGAGCAGCAGGGAAAGGATATTGTGGTACTCCAGCAGGGCCTGGTTATTCTGAAAGATTTCCGTCGCAACGCGATTTTTGAAGATCAGTTCGTTGCTTTTTGTGCCGAGAATGACAATGCCCAGATCGATGGTTTCCATGATGCTGGCGCAAAGCGCGTAATCCAGGTGCTTGTCCTCGGGTTGCGTTAAAACCTTGTTGACGGCCATATCCTGCATAGGGCGAATAAAGTCTTTGCAAATGTAATTGTTAAGAGATATTTAATTTTTCCAATGCCGAGTCTTCGGCTTGGATGAATGTCGTGTTCTGATATAAATAATTACCTGTATTGTCAAGGATATTTTGGTGCTAAACCGTGTAAAAATCTTTCTGATGGGGGCGGTGGTCCTCGTTGTCATTGCGGCTGCGGTCTTCTGCTCGCCGCGCTTTCTGGCTTATTCGACGGCCTGCGTCAAAGCGGACGCCGTCGTCGTTTTGCTGGGGCCCGATTTCAGCGCCCGCCACCGCCACGCCCGGAATCTGGTTTACGAAGGAATGGCCGATTATCTCATCATTCCCGCTTATAAAAAAACCTACCGCCTCAACGACGGGAAGATCACGCTCTTTTCCATCGCCAAGAATGAAAAGCCGCCAAACAACAGCAGCCTGCTGTCCCGTTACTACGAAGATACGCACGTGGAGCTGCTTGAAGCCAGAAGGACCATGGCCCTGAGCGGGCAAAAGTCGGCGATATTCGTGAGTTCCCCCTATCATATGCGCCGGATTAAGCTGATGGTATCGCGGGAATTCGCCGGGGCCTACCAATCCTGCTTTTCACCGACACCCTTCGAGCCGGCGCCGGTTAACGCCTGGGAGTTAAAAACTTCCGACTGGAAAAAAGTGTGGAGGGAATATACAAAGATTCTGTGGTTCATGATCTACTGCCCTTTCACGAAATAGCCGGAATCCGGCCATGCGGACAGGGGAATCCGCCCGCGGGCGATGCGGGTCGGCTCTTTCCCCGAAAGGGCGTCCCTGGGCACACGAGCCGGCTCGGCAATGGCCCGCCGGCCGATTTTCGGGCAGGAATCAGTTGTCCGGTTTCAGATACGGCAGCGCCAGCTGCACTTTTCGCAGGGCCTGCTTTTCGATCTGGCGGGCGCGCTCCCTTGTGATGTTGTACTTGTCGCCGATTTCCTGAAGCGTCATCGGGTCGTCCGCCATGACGCGGTTGCGGATGATGTAGCTTTCCCGTTCATTGAGCTTGGCCAGCGCGCCGGCGATGTCGCGCTTTACCAGGCTTCGCTCCTCATGCTTGATCAGAGACGTTTCCTGGTCGTCACCGTCGTGCGTCAGAAAATCCATATGAGACGTGTCGCCGTCGTCGTTGATAAATTCGTTGAGCGACAGGTCGCGGGTGCCCAGGCGCAGGTCCATTTCGGCGACCTCCGAGCCTTTGACGCCCAGCGAGTCGGCGATTTCACTGAACTCCGGATTCTTTTTTGACAGGGTTTGCAGCTGTTTCTTGGCCTGGCTGAGCTTGAAGAAGAGCTTGCGCTGTGCCTGTGTCGTGCCGATTTTCACGATGCTCCAGGACTTGATGACATAATTCTGAATATAGGCGCGGATCCACCAGACGGCGTAGGAAATGAGCCGGTACCCCTTGTAGGGATCGAATTTCTTCACGGCGTGAATGAGCCCGATGTTGCCTTCCTGGATCAGATCCGCGAGTTTGAAACCGTAGTTGCGGTATTCATGGGCGATCTTGACTACAAACCGTAAGTTGGAAACGATCAGTTTCTCCGCCGCTTCCATGTCGTTGTACTTCTTCAGGCGCACCGCCAGCTTGAATTCTTCCTCGGCGGATAAAAGCGGAAAACGGTTGATTTCGGTGATGTAGAGGTCAAGAGTGCCGGTAACGACGGGTAATTTCAACGCGCAGGCCCTCCTTGAATAAATGTTGCATAGTTGCTTTTTATCGGAGAGTGCATTTTGGGTCAAGGAAATAATTGCCCGCAGTCTTCGCCTTGACAGGTCCGCGGGCAGTGTTTATTCTATGGACAAAACAGTCTAAGGATTTGAAATGAAATCCATAAACAAGACGATGATCGAATCGGCCGTGAAGCTCGCGGGAGAGGTCAAAGCGGGTATCGTGCTGGTATGCGTCGATGTGCGAAACGAGATTGCGGATCTTCCCGATGAGGTGAAAAAAGCGGTCCGTTTCGTCCTGGTTCTGGGCGAGGATGAAGAGTTGCCGGAGAAGCTTTCGCCGCTTGCCCGGAAGCTGGATATTCCCAGCGTGAATTTGACGCGCCTGGGAAAAATCAAGATCGCCATCGCCAAAGGAATTGTGTCCGGACTGTTTAAAAAGGGCGACAAGATCATCTGCCTGTCCGGCGTGCCGAAGTTCGGGTATGCCGACAGCATTTTCTTCATCGACGTCGGCCGCGAGTTCGAAATCCTGACGTCCGACGACATCAGCGATGTCGTGGAGGCCGTCCAGCCGGAGGTGTTCAACGCCGTGTTGAACATCGCCTGCGAACTGGCGGCCCAGGGGCGCGAAAGCCGGAAGGTCGGCACCATTTTCGTGCTGGGCGACGACGAGAAGGTCATGCAGCTGTCCCGGCAGATGATCATCAATCCGTTCAAGGGATACTCCGAGGAGCAGCGCAATATTCTGAACCCGGAGCTCGAGGAAACGATCAAGGAACTCTCCGCCATCGACGGCGCGTTCGTGATCACATCCGACGGCGTCATTGTCACGGCGGGCCGTCATCTGAGCGCGGCGCTGGAAAGCAAGGATTTTCCGCCCGGCCTGGGGAGCCGCCACATCGCGGCGGCCGGCATCACCAACGTGACCAAGGCGGTGGCGATGGTCATTTCCCAGTCGTCGGGAAACGTCAGCATCTTCAAGAACGGAAAGCTCTTTGTGACGATTGAAAAACCTGTGGAATAGAAAGAGGGAGACTATGAGATTTGATAAATTTACATTGAAAGTACAGGAAGCGCTTCAGGATGCGCAGACACTGGCTACGACCTTGGGACACCAGTCCATCGAGCCGGAGCACCTGCTCGTGTGCTTTTTGCAGCAGCAGGATTCCATCGCCTCTGCGATCCTGACGAAACTGGGCGCATCCCCGCAAAAAATAGAACAGGACCTGAACGCCTACTTGAAAAAACAGCCCAGCGTCGGCGGCTCCGGCGCGGGTCAGGTGTATCTGGGTGGCCGGCTTAACCGGCTGTTTGATAAGGCCATGACGGAAGCGGCGCAGCTCAAGGACGAATACATCAGCGCCGAACACGTGCTGGTCGCGATGTCCGAGGAAAAAGAAGGGCAGGCGGGCAAAACGCTTCGCCAAAATGCCGTCACGCGGGACGCTATTTTCAAGGCGCTGGTCGATATCCGCGGCAATCAGCGGGTGACCGATCCGAATCCGGAAGGCAAGTACCAGGCCCTGGAGCGCTACGCCCGGGACTTCAACGAACTGGCCCGCAAGGGCTCTTTCGATCCGGTCATCGGCCGCGACGAGGAAATCCGCCGCGTCATGCAGGTGCTCTCCCGGCGCACCAAGAACAATCCGGTGCTGATCGGCGAACCGGGCGTCGGCAAGACCGCCATCGTGGAAGGCCTGGCCCAGCGGATCGTCAACGGCGATGTTCCGGAAAATCTGAAAAGCAAGCGGGTGATCGGACTCGATATCGGCGCGCTCATTGCGGGCGCGAAGTACCGCGGCGAATTCGAGGAGCGCCTGAAGGCGGTTTTGAAGGAAGTCACGAGCGCCGAAGGCGAAATCATCCTCTTCATCGACGAGATTCACACGATGGTGGGAGCGGGCGCGTCGGAGGGGTCGATGGACGCGTCGAACATGCTCAAACCGGCGCTGGCGCGCGGCGAGCTGCGCTGCGTAGGCGCGACAACGCTCAACGAGTACCGCAAGTACATCGAGAAGGACGCGGCGCTCGAGCGGCGCTTCCAGCCGGTGCTGGTCAAGGAGCCGACGGTGGAGGATACCGTCGCCATTTTGCGCGGTCTCAAGGAGCGCTATGAAGTGCACCACGGCGTGCGGATCAAGGATTCGGCGATCGTCGCCGCGGCGACGCTGTCGCACCGCTACATTGCGGACCGGTTCCTGCCGGACAAGGCGGTGGATCTGATCGACGAGGCCGCATCGCGGCTCCGGATCGAGCTCGACAGCATGCCTTTGGAGATCGACACGATTGACCGAAAAATCATTCAACTGGAAATTGAAAAGCAGTCCTTGAAAAAGGAAACGGACAAGACCGCCAAAGAAAGGCGTGACAAGATTGAAAAAGAGCTGGCCGAACTTCAAAGCCAGATGGACCAGATGAAGCTGCACTGGTCGTCGGAAAAAGACATCATTAAAAAGATACAGCAGATCAAAAGCCAGATGGAATCGCTCAAGATAGAGGAGGCCAACGCTCAGCGCGAAGGAAATCTGGCGCGCGCGGCGGAAATCCGCTACGGCAAGCTCGTCGAGCTGGACCGGCAGCTGAAGGAGGACCAGCTTAAACTCGAGGACGTCCAGAAAAACAACCAGATGCTGAAAGAAGAAGTGGACGCCGAGGACGTGGCGGAAGTGGTCGCCAACTGGACGGGCATTCCGCTTTCCCGCATGATGGAAAGCGACGTGCAGAAGCTCCTCCAAATGGACGAGCGTCTCAAGTTGCGCGTCATCGGGCAGGATGACGGAATTCAGGCTGTCTCGGACGCGCTCAGGCGCGCGCGCTCCGGTTTGCAGGACCCGAACCGACCCATCGGGTCGTTCGTCTTCCTGGGGCCGACCGGCGTGGGTAAGACCGAATTGGCGCGGGCCCTGGCGGAGTTCATGTTCGACAACGAGCAGGCCATGATCCGCATCGACATGTCCGAGTACATGGAAAAGCACGCGGTGGCGCGCCTCATCGGCGCTCCGCCCGGCTACGTGGGCTATGACGAAGGCGGCTACCTCACCGAGGCCGTCCGGCGCAAACCCTACAGTGTCCTGCTGTTCGACGAGATCGAAAAAGCGCATCCGGATGTCTTCAACATTCTCTTGCAGATTCTGGACGACGGCCGCCTCACCGACGGCCACGGCCGCACGGTGGATTTCAAGAACACGGTGGTGATCATGACCTCCAACGTCGGCAGCCAGTGGATCCAGGATCCTTCGCTTTCCGAGGAAGAGAAGAAGAACCGGTCGATGGAAGCGCTGCGCGCAACCTTCAAGCCCGAGTTCTTAAACCGCATCGACGACATCATCATGTTCCACGGTCTGACGCTGGACGACATTCACCGGATCGTCGGCATTCAGCTGGGGCTCATCGACAAGCGGCTCGCGGAGCGCAAGCTGTCCCTCGAATTGACAGACGCGGCGAAAAAATATATAGCCGAAGAGGGCTACAGCCCGGTGTACGGCGCGCGGCCGCTCAAGCGGGCGCTTCAGAAGCTGGTTCTGGACCCGTTGGCCCGGGACATTCTGGCCGGGAAATTTACCGAAGGCGACCGCATCGTCGTCGGCGTTTCCAAGGGGGAGATTACATTCAGCAAAAGATAGGCCGCAGGGAACGGTCTTATGACTTTTAGGTTATCGCGACCGTTCCCTGCGATACACCGTGAGGGAGGCGTTATGGCAGAAGAAACCAAAGGCGAAGGATTTGTCATCAAGGACAGGCGTTTTGCAGACGAGCCGGAAAAGAAGGAAGAACCGTCGCCCGTAAAGGAAAAACTCCGGGAGACCGCCGGCGCCGGAGAGGCTCTGCGCGAAGAATATCCGCCGATCAATTTTACGAATTTTGTCGTTTCACTTTCGACCTCCGCCCTTTTCCATTTCGGGGATTTTCCGGAATTTGAGGGCGGCAAGGCCGAGAAGAATCTGCCGGCCGCCAAGCAAACCATCGATATTCTGGACATGCTTCACGAAAAGACCAAGGGCAATCTGGACGAAAACGAAACCGGTCTGATTGAGGGCGTACTCTACGAACTGAAGATGCGCTACGTCAAAGAGAAAGGCTGACATGCGACGTCTTGCGCCGGCGAAAGTCAATCTTTCCCTCCATGTGCTGGGCCGTCGTTCCGACGGTTACCACGACCTGGCGTCGGTGATGCAGCAGATATCCCTCTGCGATGAGTTGCACTTTTCCCTGTGCCCGGACGGAATTTCCCTTTCCTGTCCGGGCGCCGATCTTCCCGCCGGGGAGGATAACCTGGTCTGGCGCGCCGCCACGGCGCTTTTTCATTACGCCGGTTTTCGGGGCGGCGCCAAAATTACCCTTCATAAAAATATTCCGACGGCAGCCGGTCTCGGCGGCGGCAGTTCGGACGCAGCCGCCACCCTCATGGCCCTGAATGACTTGTGTTCACTGAATGTCAGTCAAAGCGAGCTGATGCAAATCGGGGCGAAACTCGGAGCCGATATCCCGTTTTTCATTTTCGGACCGAGCGCATTTGCCACAGGCATCGGCGACAAACTTCAGGCGCTTGAAGGGATACCTCCGCTGAACATCGTTTTGATCAATCCCGCCTTTCCGCTTGCCACCGGAGCGGTTTACTCTGCTCTCAATTTAACATTGACAAAGAAAAAAAATAATTATAGCATTCCGCGATTTTACGCACTAGGCGACGTAATTCAGGAATTGCATAATGATTTAGAATCGGTATCGCTTCGGATGCATCCTGAATTGAATGATTTTAAGCAAATGCTGAAAAATGAAGGCGCCCTGGGTGCTCTGATGTCGGGCAGTGGGCCTACGCTATTTGGCATTTTCGAAGACGAAAAGTCGGCCCAAGACGCACGGGATGCTATCTTAAAGAAAGTTTCCGGAGACTGTCTGGTTTTCTTTGCCCAATCACTGTAGGGACGAACCGTTATTCGCCCTGGAAGAATCATTATTTCGGCACGACATTGCATCAAGAGACGATGGGGCGTCGTCAAGCGGTAAGACACAGGATTTTGGTTCCTGCATTCGGAGGTTCGAATCCTCCCGCCCCAGCCAGACAAAGACGGTGGAGAAAATATAAATGTTAGAAAGAATTAGAGTTTTTTCAGGCAACGCCAACAGGCCGCTGGCGCAAAAAATATGTGACAAACTGGGGGTTTCCCTGGGAAAGGCCAACGTCACAACCTTCAGCGACGGCGAAACACGCGTTGAGATCGACGAAAACGTCCGGGGAATGGATGTTTTCATTATCCAGTCCACCTGCACGCCGGTCAATGTGACCCTGATGGAGTTGCTGATCATGATCGACGCCATGAAGCGGGCCTCGGCCGGCCGCATCACCGCCGTCGTTCCGTATTACGGCTACGCGCGGCAGGACCGTAAAGTCGCCCCCCGCGCGCCCATTTCGGCCAAACTGGTGGCGGATCTCATCACCGCGGCCGGCGCCCAGCGGCTCTTATCCATGGACTTGCATGCCGGTCAGATTCAGGGTTTTTTCAACATTCCCGTGGACAACCTTTTCGCGACTCCCGTTTTAATCGATTACATGAAGAGATTTTATCAGGATAACATGGTGGTGGTGTCTCCGGACACGGGCGGTGTGGAGAGAGCCAGGGCTTTCGGCAAAAGGCTGGGAGCGTCGCTCGCGATTATCGACAAGCGGCGGGAAGGCCCCAACGAGGCGCAGGTGATGAACATCATCGGCAACGTCCAGGGGAAGCGGGTCATCATCCTTGACGATATGGTGGATACGGCGGGAACCGTCATTCAGGCGGCCAACGCGCTCACGGAGGCGGGGGCGCTGGAAGTATCGATCTGCTGCACGCACCCGGTCCTGTCGGGACCGGCCATCGACCGGATTGAAAAGTCAAGTATCCGGGAATTGGTCGTGACGGATACGATTCCGCTGTCCGAGAGGGCGGCCGGCTGTCAAAGAATAAAAATCCTGTCGGTTTCCGGTCTGCTGTCCGAGGCCGTGCGCCGGATATACTACAACGATTCAGTAAGCTCATTATTTATTTAGGAGGAGAGGGGTAAATGGAAATAACCGATTTAGCGGCCGAGGTCCGTAAAGAACATAAGAAAGGTCCAGCCCGCCGTCTGCGGCAGCAGGGATTTGTGCCGGCTATTTTTTACGGTGGATCCACTGAAAACATTTCGCTGGCCGTAAAAAGCTCTGATCTTTTAAAGCTGCACAAGGAAAAGAAAGATCACGCGTTTATCAAGCTGATCATCGATGACGGCGGCACGAAAATCGAAAAGCTGTCCCTGATCAAGGAATTGCAGACGCAGCCGCTGACGGGGAAATTCTACCACGCGGATTTTTATGAAGTGGATATGAAGAAGAAACTGGCCTTCGATCTGGACCTCAATTTCACGGGTAAGTGCATCGGTGTGGAAAACGGCGGGGAACTGCAACATATCAAGCGGAACGTGAGGGTGCTGTGCCTGCCGGTGAACCTGCCGGATCATATTGATGTCGATCTGACCGACCTGGATATCGGTCACTCGATTAAAGTCAAGGATATTCAGCTTCCCGAAGGGATCGAGCATCTTGATCCTCCGGATGCCGCCATTGCCGCTGTTGCCGCCGTCCGGGTGGTGAAAGTCGCTGAAGCCGCGCCGGGCGAAGGCGAAGCCGCCGCGCCGGCTGAGCCGGCCAAGGAAGAGAAAAAAGAAAAATAAGTTCAGGTGGGAACCGGTCTAAAGCGCATGCTTCCCTCTGCTTTGGCAAAATTTATTTTTCGTTTTGGAACACAGAGGGCGCACATGGATTATCTGCTGGTCGGTCTGGGAAATCCGGGCAAACGGTATGAACGGACCCGGCACAACATCGGGTTCATGGTGCTCGAGAAAGTCGCCGCCGGATTTGACATAGAGCTGAAACAGAAAAGTTTCGATGCGTTATGGGGAAAAGGCGCCATTGCCGGAAAAAGCGTTCTTCTGGCCGAGCCTCAGACTTACATGAATTTGAGTGGTACTGCGGTCAGGCAACTGCAGTCGTTCTTTAAAACGGAAATCAGCAAACTCATCGTTATTCACGATGATCTGGACCTGCCTTTCGGGTCGGTTCGACTGAAGGCAGGCGGCGGGACCGCCGGTCATAAAGGTCTGGTATCTATCGAGTCTAACTTGGGAACTTCCGGTTTCATGCGGGTGAGACTGGGTATTGGCAAACCAGTTGACAAATCCCGAATTGAGGGTTATGTGTTGGAGCCCTTCCGCAAGGAGGAAGAGGCCGTTTTGCCCGAGATCATCGGACAGGCGGCCGAAGCGAGCGCTGAAATCGTTTTAAACGGTCTGCAGAAAGCGGTAAGCAAGTACCAGACAAAAAATAGAAATATTCTTAAAAAGGAGGACTAGTTGATGTTTAAAGACAAACGAGTTATTTGGACATTATTGCTGAGCAGTTTGTTGTTTCTGCTCGCCGCCGGATCGGCGTTTGCCGGCGAAGCAAATATCAAGCTGCCTGACTTGCATCAGGTTACATTTATGGGCGGCTCACTTGCCGGGATGACCATTCTCAATGTCGGCTTGATTATCTGCTTGATCGGCTTGGGATTCGGTCTCCTGCAGTACATGCAGACCAAAAACCTTCCGGCGCACAAAGCCATGCTGGATGTTTCCCAGACGATTTGGGAAACCTGCAAGACCTACCTTTTACAGCAGGGCAAATTCCTGCTCGGCTTATGGATCCTGATTGCCATTTGCATTATTTACTATTTCGGCTTTCTGGAGGAGATGGGCGGATCAGCTGTGGTCATCATCCTGATTGCTTCGGTTGTGGGTATTCTCGGTTCCTACGCGGTGGCCTGGTTCGGCATCCGGATCAACACGGTGGCCAACTCCCGCGCCGCATTTTCTTCACTTTCCGGTGAGCCCCTCAATATCGTGAACATCTGTCTTCGCTCCGGTATGAGCGTGGGTCTTGTTCTCGTCAGTATTGAGCTGCTTGTCATGCTGATCATTCTGGCCTACATTCCGAAGGAATTGGCCGGCGCCTGCTTCATCGGCTTCGCCATCGGCGAATCCCTGGGTGCTTCCGTGCTTCGTATCTGCGGCGGTATCTTCACGAAGATCGCCGACATCGGTTCCGACCTGATGAAAATCGTCTTCCATCTTCCTGAAGACGATCCGAAAAACCCCGGTGTTATTGCCGACTGTACGGGAGACAACGCGGGCGACAGCGTGGGTCCCTCGGCGGACGGTTTTGAAACTTACGGCGTGACCGGCGTGGCCTTGATCACCTTCCTGGCTCTGGCGCTGGCTTCTACTCCGGAGATGGGCGGTCGGTTGATCGTCTGGATTTTCGCCATGAGAATCCTCATGATCCTGACCTCGCTTGCATCGTACTTCATCAATAACGGGATCAGCAAGTCCGCTTTTTCCGGTAAAAAAGAATTCAATTTTGAACATCCGTTAACCAATTTGGTTTGGATCACCTCGATCGTTTCCATCGCCGTCACCTTTATTGCCAGCTATTTTCTGCTGGGCGATCTGCCCGAACAGTATGCCGGCCTGTGGTGGGCTTTGGCGATCATCATCAGCTGCGGGACCATCGCCGGCGCGTTGATTCCGGAATTCACCAAAATCTTCACCAGCACCTCTTCGCGTCACTGCGAGGAAGTCGTCAATGCCTCCAAGCAGGGCGGCGCTTCGCTGAACATTCTTTCCGGTCTGGTCGCCGGTAACTTCTCCGGCTTCTGGCTTGGCCTGGTGATTATGTTCTTGATGTTCATTGCTTACATGGTGTCGAAGCATGCGGCCGTTATGGCGATCATGCCGGCGGCGTTTACCTTTGCCGCTCCGGTCTTCGCCTTCGGTCTGGTGGCCTTCGGTTTCCTGGGCATGGGCCCGGTGACCATCGCGGTCGACAGTTTTGGACCGGTTTCCGACAATGCGCAGTCCATTTACGAACTGTCTTTGATTGAATCCCGTTCCGATGTGAAAGATATTGTGAAAAAGGAATACGGTATCGCGCCTGATTTTGAACTGGCCAAACACTTCCTGGAATCTGCTGACGGCGCGGGCAATACCTTTAAAGCCACGGCCAAGCCCGTGTTGATCGGCACTGCGGTTGTCGGCGCCACCACGATGGTTTTCGGCATTATCATTCTGCTCGAAGGCCTCTTCGGCAACGTCGTCGCCAAGCTTTCGCTGGTTCAGCCGGAAATCATTCTGGGCCTGCTGGCCGGTGGCAGCGTTATCTACTGGTTCACCGGCGCTTCCATTCAGGCGGTTGTCACGGGCTCCTATCAGGCGGTTGTTTACATTAAGAAGAACATCAACCTGGACAAAAAGGAAGCCTCGATTAACGACTCCAAGGAAGTCGTCAAGATTTGTACCCAGTACGCTCAGAAGGGTATGATCAACATCTTCATCGTGATCTTCTTCATGTGTCTGGCGTTTTCCTTCTTTAACCCCTACTTCTTCATCGGTTATCTGATCGGCATCGCCTTCTTCGGCCTGTTCCAGGCGATCTTCATGGCCAATGCCGGCGGTTGCTGGGACAACGGCAAGAAGATTGTTGAAGTGGATCTGAAGATGAAAAACACCCCGCTGCACGAAGCCAGCGTTGTCGGCGACACCGTCGGCGACCCCTTCAAAGATACATCATCCGTTTCTTTGAACCCGATCATCAAATTCACGACGCTGTTCGGTCTGCTCGCAACGGAAATTGCCGTTGCCATGACCAACACGAATTTGAAGTTGGGGCTCGCGTGCTTCTTCCTGCTCATCGCTCTGGTTTTCGCGTATCGTTCTTTCTACTCTATGAGAATCTCCGCTGAAAAACTGGGTGGATAAGCTGTTTAACCCTTAAGCTCAAAAGGCGCTCCGAAAACGGAGCGCCTTTTTTGTTTCATCATATTGTTCGTCGCTGGTTTCAGATTCCCTGGGCAATCCGATGAACGCCCACGGTTGACCATGCAGGCATTAGGGCAAAAAAGGCATCCGGCGGCAGTACGACATACTATGTCAATCCCAGCTACGAAGTGAAGGACGGGAGTGAAGGACGGGGTGGTGACAAAGTACATCTCCTCTGCCAATATGAAAATCGCCCAGATCAAAGGCACGGAAACGTCGTACTATCACCGGGACCATCTCGGCAGCTCGGCGGTGATGACCAATGCGGCGGGCGTGAAGGTGGAAGCAACGGAATACGCGCCGTACGGCACGATTCGGGAACATACCGGCACGGCTGTGACTGATTATCGCTATACCGGGAAAGAACTGGATACGGCGACCAATTTGTACTACTACGGAGCCAGGTATTACGATCCGATGATCGGAAGGTTTGTGACGCCGGACCCGATCCTCGCGGCGTATATTCAAAACGGCGGGGTATATAAACCGGTTAACCTGAATCTCTATCACTATGCAGCGAATAATCCGCTGATTTATGTGGATCCGAATGGGTTGTGGACTGCTGGCATACACTTTACATCAACGTACAATGCGGCAATTCAAAATGGTTTTAGCCCGGTGGCTTCATTTGTCATGGCCTGGTCAAGCGCTGCTGTAGATTATTTGCCATTCATGTTTTGGGCACCTACATGGCTTACCGGTAATCCAGATATGCATGTACTTAACAACGATACAAGAATGGTGGGCGTTTGGACTGAGCGGGGGAACACATTTAGACAAAATACATCGTACTATAGCTCTCTTGGTTGTCCTCTTGGCGGGGCATTGGCAGGTATAAATTCAGTTTTAAGTTTGGTTTGCTATGGTTTTGCAGGGCATACCGTGGGAGATAATTCAGCTCATATGGGAAAGACAGAGCCAAAGAAACTAGGATCTTTACCTTTAACGTGGCGCGAGCATTCACAAAAACCACATGAGGATCCTGATATAATAAGTAATAATCCAAACGGTTATGCACAATTGTCCAAAGATATGTATAATTATGTCAACAGTGTGAGTAGCATTAATGTATCTAATGTATCCCGGGTGGCCACCCAAAATCCCCCACCTGTGGCCACTTGAAAATCCCCCACCCACTGGTTGATTTTAGCGTTTGAAAAACAGACGATCTAAAACAACTTTT
>Ga0209723_1000572_pt1 | contig 67653 bp, 70 predicted proteins | sample BiotimSIPDNA_2_FD_185750 | JGI IMG/M metagenome (GOLD analysis project Ga0209723, IMG submission 185750) | Anaerobic biogas reactor microbial communites from Washington, USA - Biogas_R2 time_0 SIP DNA (SPAdes) (version 2) | ecosystem: Engineered > Bioreactor > Anaerobic > Unclassified | place... | reverse complement strand
AATCGGTTTTCGTTATTTCGTCATTTTGCCCGCTCGGGTAAGGTTCAGATCACGGGGTTTGACGCTTACGGGAATTCATGGCTTTTTTGCAGTTGCCCGTTGTCCTTTACGAGGCCCATTCGCTCCGGCCTGAAGAGGCGGGGGTCCATATATTTAAGACCGGGGCTGATAACAGGTTTAAACTCCATTTTTCCGAGGATATCCCGCTCAAGGTCCACGCCTTCGGCGATCTCAGTAAGCACCAGACCTTCAGAGGTGAGACTGAAGACTGCTCGCTCCGTGATATACATTACATTTTGCCCGTTTTTAACGGCGTATTCACCGGAAAACGTTATCTGCTGGATCTCTCTGACGAACTTTATACATCCCTCGTCCTTTATGATTTTGAGGCCTCTGTCCGTGAGCTCAACTTCGGGGTCACCTACGGTGAAAGTCCCCATGAAAATGACCGTCTTCGCGTTTTGTGAAATATCAATGAAACCGCCGGGGCCGTTGGAACGGCCGGCGAACTTGGATACGTTTACGTTTCCCTTTTCATCGATCTCCGCGGCGCCAAGGAAAGTCATATCGAGCATGCCGCCGTCGATCATGTCTATCATATCGGTCTGGGTATAGATGGCCTCTGGGTTTGCGGAGGCTGGGAATGCCAGTCCGCCCTGTGGAACGCCGCCCATGGGCCCGGCTTCAACGGACATGGTTATCCCTTTATCGAGACCTTCCTCGGCCGCGACGCTGCCGATACCTGCGGGCAGGCCGACACCGAGGTTGATAACGATCCCGGGCTTGAGTTCCATGGCGGCCCGGCGGACCAGAACCTTCCTGAGGTTCATTTTCAACGGTTCGACCGTGGCCTGGACTGTTTTGATATCTCCGGTCAACTCGGGGCGGAACTTCGGAGTTATCATGCATTGGCGCTGGTTTTCCGGATTCTGCGCCTTGACGATGTAATCCACAAGAGTGGAGTGGACGCGCACGTTCTTGGGATGTATACTGCCGCGGCGGACGATCTCCTCGACCTGCGCGATTACGACGCCGCCGTTGTTGTGTGTGGCGGCGGCAATTTCGAGTTCCGGGCCGATGACCGCTTCCTTATCCACAGACAGATTGCCGTCCTCGTCAGCGTATGTGGCGCGGATAAAGCAGGCTGTCGGTTTGAATGCCTTATAAAAAAGATACTCCTCGCCGTCTATCGTCATCAGCTCTACGACCGAACCCTGCTCCCGGGCTTTTTCGTTTACGGCGCAGCCCTCATGCCTCGGGTCGCAATAGGTGCCGAGGCCGACTTTCGTCAAAAGCCCCGGGCGGCCGCCGGCAGTAGTGCGGAATAAGTTCACGACAACACCCATGGGGAGCAGATAGCCCGCGATTTTATTAGCGCCGACAGCCTTTGATATGAGCCTGGCATCATTTAAAAGCCCGACTTTGGCTGTTCCGATGAGCCCCTCGGCGGCAATTTTATTCAAACCCAGATTGATGCCCTTCAGGGGTTCATTCCTCTCTGTCTTATCGCCTGGGGTAATACCGCAGATTACTGTTATGTTCTTCGGATGGCCCGTAGCTTTATACCGTGCCCCGAGACCTTCCAGAAGCTCTTCCGGGCTGCCGTATGTGGAAAACCCTCCTACTATCAACTCTCCGTTGTCCTGTACGTGGCTTACGGCTTCTTCAAGCGTTACAAACTTAACCATATGTTCCTACCACAATCATATTTCTTGTAATTCTCAAGGTGCCCGACAACGGAATATGTCGGGCACCAACCGGCTTGTTTATCAGTATATTGAATTATTTGTATGTTGCCTCTCCGTCATAATTCTTGTTCATGACGACCGAGAAATGGAATATCGGCCTGTCGACTTCAAGAATGCGCATCGGGTTGTGGGGTACGCCGCCCGGGCAGAAGATAAGGGTCGATTTTGTGAGACGGTGGGCTTCACCGTTGAAAGTAAACTCGATAACTCCGTTGAGGTTGTACGGATCTTCGGGATCGGAACCGTAAAATCCGATCAGTTCCTCATAGTCGTGGGTGTGCTCGGTGAATATAGGATCGCGTGGAGCGGGCGCGCAATACCATGCCGTATTCATCTGAAATGCTCCCGGACAAACGTCTCCGTCGATCCACAATATGCGCTTTGCAAACTGTTTATAGAGCTCTTTAAACTCAGGTGTGCCCATATTTGCAGGCTCCCGAAGCTGCTGGATGAAATATTTCGCGTATTCGCCGCCGTTGTTGTTGTCGTAAATCATTTTCTGACCATTCCTTTCAGCCTATTCACCGCTATTTTCCGGTCCGGTTTTCGGTAATTCCCAGTTAATAAAGTGCCAGTAAGGGTCATTTACACGCTTGTGATAGGCCTCCATATCGACGGAGCGCCAGTCATAGAACCCGACACCTGTTTTTTGACCCAGATCTCCCCGCGCGATCCTGTCTGTAATGGCAGGTGGCGCAGAATCGATATTGCTGAGTGTGGGAAATACGGTATTGCAGGTGCTGATATTCAGGTTCAGGCCGCCGTTGTCAAAGTGCTCAAAGATCCCTATCGAAGTATAGCGGGGGCAGAAACTGTACATCAGGCATGTATCGATGTCTCTGGGATCGGCAATGCCGCTCTCCATAATATTCAGCGCTTCACGCCAGAGGGCAAACTGAAGGCGGTTACCGATAAAACCGGGTGCGGGCTTCTTCAGGATCACCGGTTTGCGGTCAAGGGCCTCTAGGAACTCTTTGACAAACTGCAGCACGCCTTCACCGGTGCTTTCGCCGCCGCAAAGCTCGAAATACGGTACCATGTGGACGGGGTTGAACGGGTGGGCAACGATTATCCGGTCTTTATAGATCGTCGCCTTCTCGGCCAGCTTGTCAGGTATGAAGGAGGAACTGACGGAGCATATGGCCTTCACGTTAGGGCAGTTCTTTTCTATCCGGGAATAGATATCATGCTTCAGGTCGATATCCTCTGTGACACACTCAAAGATCACTTCACAGTCGCGTAGTGACGCGTAATCTGTTTTATATTTGAGATATTCTTCGCAAATGTCAGCCTGCTCGCGCGTCACAATTCCCTGGTCGATCATCTGGCGGAAGTATTCGTCGTAGCTGGCCTTGTATGAGGGTATGCGGCTCTCGTTGCGCGCATATACGACAGTCTTGTATCCGTGAGAGGTTGTCAGCACAGCGAGACTTCCGCCGATCATTCCGCTGCCGACAATACCTACACTTGTGACTCCCTCGTACTTCATATTCCACCCCTGACCTGTTTGTAGCCGGGCTTCCAGTCCTTTAGCTGCGGCATTTTCAGTATCTCTCTGGCCTCTTCCGGCGTGGCGACTTCCATATCCAGCTCATGAATAATACGGACGATGCGCTCGACGAGCTGCGCGTTGCTTTCGGCCAGCTGGTGATAGGCGTAGTTGATATTGTCTTCCATACCTGTGCGTATTCCCGTTCCGCGAAGCATGCCGAATACCGTTCCGGTAAGCTGCTTGGCGCCGATAGCCATTGTCGTCAGATTGACGGGCTCTTTTACGTTGGCTTCCGCCGCACATTCTTTCACGAGATTGATCATATAGTCGATATTGGTCTGTGTGCAGCTGATGGCTCCCTGGGAAACTTTATCCATACCCATAACGAGCGTTATAGAAACAGGATCGTCAAGAACACCGGCTGGATAGAGATACTTGAAAGTATCCTCGACCGAAGTCGGGTCAAAGCACTCGATCTCCGGTTTGATACCCATATCTTTAATTCTCTTCGCCGTCTTGATAAGCCATTTTCTTGTCCACATGTAGATGAATTCAAGATCGTTCCAAGTAGTCGTCATGAGCGAGGTGTCAAGAGAGCACATCTCGGGCCAGCAGCTCGGATCCTTGATTTCGAGAACTCCGAGACCGTCGTCCGTTTGGGCATTATCACGCGTTGCGGGCGCGGAGGAATTCTGGATGATTATGGGGCATTTTGCGCGGATACCGCTGTTTATCTCGGCAAAGATCTCAGGGTCGTTGCAGCTCTTACCCTCCTTATTCCTGGCGTGCACGTGTACAATACTTGCACCGGCGTTGTAGCAGTCATACGCGCTCTGGATGATCTCCCAGGGCTGCTCAGGCAGATTCGGATTCTGGGCTTTCCCCTGGAAATTCCCTGTCTGCGCTACGGTCACGATGATCTTTCTCTTGGCCATAATCTATTATCCTTTCTCAAGATAGTTTTATCTGCATTTTTACAGTCTAAGAATATATTCGGCAGAAGAGTTTGTCAAACAAGGTTGTTTATCATATTATAGACATTATTTATCCCCTTGCCGCTTGCAGGGGGGCAGCAGCTCAAGAAACCGTGCGGCGTGCGGGTTGCTGCCGTCTTTATGCCACGCCACTACCGAGTTCAGGGCTGCGTCGCTCCCCTCTATACGCAAGGCTCTGACGTTCGGGTATCGGTACGGGTCAAAAAGCTCAGGCGGAAGAATAGCGATCCCTACACCGGAATTAACGGAAAGCAAGATCGTATCGGCGCGGTTATAGAAATTGATAATGTCAGGTATTATCCCCCGGTTGCTGCACAGTTTTTTGATCTGGCTGGAAAGCGTGAAATCTGTTTCGGGCACAGAAACAAACCTGTGTTTGCCGACAGTGGACCAGTCTGATATGTCAATATCGGGGTGAGCGTCATTGTTTACAAAAAGATGGAGCTGGGAGGTGCCGGTAACCTTATAATCGAGCACTCTGCTGTTTTCCGGCATCATCGGCTCATTTGCAAAGTAGACGTCGCAATCGCAGCGGCTGATCGCCTCGATCATCTTGCCGCCCTCGAGCATGTCGACGTCTACCTGTACGTCCGGGCACAGACGGGTGAATTTGTGCAGGCATTCGGAAAACATCTGCGCCGCTGAAGATAGCATCGCGATGTGTATCTGTCCCCGTCTGCCTTTCCGGAGATTTTGTATCCGATTTTCGGCGGCTGCCTGCAAAGCGAGGATACGTGAAGCGTATGCTACATACTCCTGCCCCTCGGGAGTCAGACCGACGTGGTGGCTGTTGCGCTCCAGAAGCTTCACTCCCAGGCTTTTTTCGAGCGCGCGGATCTGATGACTGACAGCGGGCTGAGTCATATAGAACTCGCCGGCTGTTTTCGTAAAATTCAGTGTCCGGGACAAAGACAAGAGCAGTTTCAGCTGCAGCAGTTCCAAGAGCGTCTCCTTTGAAAGTATGTTTCCGCCGGAAAATATCCTATACTTATAAATAATAGTAAAACAAGCCCCCTTTATTGTCAAGTCGGGCGCCTTCGCGCAGGGTCCAAATTTCGCTTGAGTATTGCTCGTTTTGTGGTAAAATACGTACAGAATACCGCCGGATTTATCCGAGCTCAAATGGAGGTGCAATATGAACGAAGTATATGAGTTTTTAAAAGAAGCCGGCACATACTACCTGGCAACTGTCGAGGGTGATCAGCCCAGAGTGCGCCCATTCGGAACGATCTCGATTTTTGAGGGAAAGCTCTATATCCAGACGGGAAAGTCCAAAGATTGCTCAAAGCAAATGGCTGCGAATCCGAAGATAGAGATCTGCGCTTTCAAAGGCGGCGAATGGATACGTGTTCAGGCCATCGCAGTAGACGATGACCGCGTAGAGGCAAAACAGGACATGCTCGACAAGTATCCTTCTTTGAAGGGCAGATATTCCGCGACGGATTCCAATACACAGGTCCTCTATCTGAAAGACGTTGTCGCCACCATCTCTTCATTTACAAGCGAACCCAAGGTCTACAAATTCTGATTCGTTTTATATTACGCGGGCCGTGTTGTTCGGGGTTGGATATACACGGCCCGCGGCTTATCAGTATAGCTTCACGGTTTCAAATATCAGCCGGCTCACCCCACGGCAAGATCTATGCTTGAGATCCTGCGTAAGCGCCGGCCGGGCTCCGGTAAACATCACCCGCAAAATTCCGATTAAAGCCGTTGACAAAATCCGAAGGTGTGTTATAATTGCTGTGCTCTTGTGCGAGAGTGCTGGAATAGGTAGACAGGCACGTTTGAGGGGCGTGTGTCAGACCGACGTGTGAGTTCAAGTCTCATCTCTCGCACCAAAAATAACTCGCGGATAAATTCCGCGAGTTATTTTTTTTGATCTGCTCCGGACTTCAACTCCGGGTAGCACGATATTCAAGCCTCTTCTTGACACGGACATAATGGATAAATATCTGCCAGGTTATACAAAAGTGTTACAAGCTGGCTGAGTATAGTCGGGATAGCGCTCTCATCAACGCCGCAGGTACGGTCTTCTTTTCAAACACATCAAGATTCCGGCCCATGAGTAACGCTTCTTTTTTGTTTTCCGAATATATGTCCGCTTCCGCAACAGACACGATAGCGGGGAGAGGAGCTCGATTTATTGCTGCAAAAAGCACAAATCATCAGCTCGCGCAGCGCGTATAGCAGGAATTGTGGAGGAAAGCGAAATGCTTTGCCTCCACGTTCCTGCCCGACCTCAAATCGATTCAGCCGAGGAGCTTTATCCTGTTGCGGCCTTCCTTCAGGCCTTCTATCGGCCCCAATACAGGTTTATCCGATCTGTACGCTCCGGTCAGGTCAAAGTCAAGTGTGATCTTTCCGCCTTCGGGAGTCTCGTACGCGGCGCCGACGATGCGGACCTCCCCAAGCTTTTCGGAGTCTATTATTTCACTGTCCGCTTCCAGAACCGCTTTATCCACCGTCATTTCAAGATAAACACATTCGTCCTCCCTGACGATCCGCACTCCGGGGTCGTAATCGATAACGACCTTCTGCTCCTCCCTGTCAAACGGTACGGCACCGTTTAGATATGCGTTGCGGTTTATATAAACGGGCTGTTTCGTATTGTTGAAGATATCATGATCGCCGATACCCTGGCTGATGATCAGATCTTTATATTCTTCCAGTGATACAGGGCTGCCGTCATAGCTGCAGGTACCGCAGGTCGACTCATCCGGAATGATCGGCCGGGTGCCGACAAAAATGTTCTGGAAGAACCGGTCGTCCCCGCCGTATACAATCGCGGCGCCGGCGACCTGCGTACTATGCGGAAAGTGGTAAGGCGTCGCTCTGTCGAGTACCGTGATCCTGCGCATGATCCCGCAGACCAGGTTGTGCGCAAATGCGGTTCCCTGAGCGCAGTTGTCATAGCTGTATTTTGACGCCAGAATGTTGTTGTCCACGAGGCAGGGGCCGTGGGTCACTTCGATCATCAGGTCTCGGTCGTTGTCATTATAAATGTTTTGACTCACACGGGTGCCCTGTGCCTGCCAGTCGAGCCACGTACCGAGAGTACAGTTGTGTATATGGTTCCTCGTTATCTGTACGTCGATCGCCGCGTGAAGCTTTATACCGGCTATCTCATAACCGAAGAATTCATGTTTGACACCGATGTTGTATATGTGATTGTTGTATATCCGGCTGAACGCCGCGCCCATATGGCCTACAATACCGTTTTGGCCGCAGTCGTATATGACATTGTTTCGCACGATATGGGAGCCGATCTTTTCCTTGCTCCAGCCGCTCTGCAGAGCAAGAAAGACTGCTTCCATCTGGTATTGATAGCCCGGCTTTCTGTTGCCAAGAGTGCGCAGATTATGACCTGTTGAAGCCTCTTTTCCGAGGCTTATCGCGCTGCACTTTGCGTCATGAAGGATGTTGTCCTCTATGATCCAGCCTTTGCTCCAGTGTGCCCCCACCATCCCGGGCTGGTCTGCTGTCGGGGGCGCCCACGGACAGGCCGCCTGCGCTATCTCGAAACCGCGCAGCGTAATGTAATTGAGCCCCGCCTTTTCAGGATAGAAACAGCATTTGCGCACGTTTATTTCGGTCAATTCCGCATTGGGATCCAGTCCCTGAAAATTCGCGTAGATCACTGTCTTGCTCTCTTCAACCTCCGAATACCAGCAATACAGCGTCCTCTCCGGTTCTGGCAGCGGTTCATCAATGAGCGTCCACGGCGGAGCGACACCCACAGTACGCATTGTCGGATTCAACACATCCTCCAAAGAGGCCGCCTCATACAACGATCTTCCGTTGATGTATACGTCCCCCGCATGGACCCGGTACTCGACAGGCCATATAAGCCAGTCACCGCTGAGTTCCTCGGCAAACGGGTTATAGTCTCCGAAGAATGTGTTGGGCAGTTCCGCCTTCCAGACTGTTCCCGAGACAAGTTCCCAGCAATCTATACGTTCGGAGCCTTTTATGACGGGGCGCTCTCCAGGAGCCGCCTCATACACTATGCGGCATATGTCGCTGGTTCCGCCGTTGCGGGGCTTTACCCATTCCCTGTATTCCCCGCCGCTCACGACGACGCGGTCACCGGCATCCGCCGCCTCTGCGGCTTTTGAGATCGTGCGGAACGGTCTTGTCTTTGAACCGTCATTTAGATCGCTGCCGGCGGTTGAAACGTAATACACTCTGCTCATTCGGCTTCTCCTTTTGCGGGCGCACAGCCCGCGGTTTCTTATCATGACACTGTATCACTTTTACATCAAACGCCTCGCAAAATCAAGAGTTTAATCCTTCGTGGCGCGTCTTCGGATATACCGGACCAGTGCAAAACACTTTGGTCCGCCGCGCAAAGAAAATAACCATGATATTAATGCCTGTATTTGACCTTTTTCGCGATTAAGAATAGAATACGAGCAATAAAACGTACAAGGAGAAGTCTATGACTGTAATCGATTTGACGCATACCATAACCGAGACCATTTCGTTGTACCCCGGCGCGGCGGCGCCGAAGCTCAATAAAATAGCGACATGCGCGAAAAACGGTTACAATGAAACATTGCTGACGCTGGCTTCGCACACCGCAACACATATCGACGCGCCGTACCACGTATACGACGACTCGGTTACTCTGGACAATATGAGTATTCACCAATTCATCGGAAAGGCTGCTCTAATCGATTGCCGCGGCTGCGCGCCGGGCGGCAGTATCGGGATGCATTATATCCGGCAGCGCAAGAATATTGCCGACGAGGCCGAATTTATCGTGTTTTATACCGGCTGGTCAGATCGCTGGAATTCTGATGCTTACAGCGCGGCATATCCGCACATAACGGAGGATGTCGCCGAATATCTCGGAAACAGCGGAAAAAAAGGTATGGGTCTTGACACCATCAGCACGGACCCCGTAAACGCATACGGGCTGCCCCTTCATAAGAAGATACTAAGGAGCGGCAGCTTCATTATTATCGAAAATATGACAAATATTGACATGCTGCCGGAACAGTTTACACTTGTTGCACTGCCGATAAAGTATCTGCACTCTGACGGTGCGCCGGCAAGAGTCATAGCGCTCTTCTGATCTTTCTGATACGGGCTCCTTCAACATAAAACATATGCGCCATTCCAAAGGCATTGCCGCTTAACGGGCACGTCCGGATATAGAGAAACCCTCCGTATTTCGTAATACTGAGGGTTTCAATGTGTCTGCAAACAAATCAGGCGGCTTTTATCCTTTTTTTCTGCCTAATACTTTTCGTATGCCTCTTATCACGCCGTCCGCGTCAATGCCGTACTTCTTCAAAAGAAGATTATAATTCCCGCTCTCTGTAAAAGTATCGTTCGTCCCGACGAATTCCATCGGAGCCGAGACGTCCAGTTTCGCCATAGCTTCCGCTACAGCCGAGCCGAGACCGCCGATGACGCTGTGCTCCTCGGCGCTCACGACCGCGCCGGTTTTGCGTATACAATCCTCTATCAGTGCGGTGTCAAGAGGTTTTATTGACATTATGTCAACTACTTGAACAGAGATCCCCTCGGTGAGCAGCTTCCCTGCTGCTTCAACGGCCTTGCCGACCATGATTCCGCACGCGAAGACAGTGCAGTCGGAGCCTTCAAGCACGACTCTGCCTTTTCCTGGCTCAACAACTATATCGCTGTCGTAAATGTCCGGATATACCTCGCGCGAAAGCCGGAGATAAACAGGACCGTTATAATCACATGCCCATCTTGTCATCGCCCGGGTGGACCGCTCGTCTGATGGGCACAACACGACCATGTTGGGCAATGATCTCATGACCGCTATATCCTCCAGCGCGTGGTGTGAAGCCCCGTCCAGGGCGTCGGACATACCGCAATAAGCGCCGCCGAGCTTCACGTTCAGGTTTGAGTAGCAGATCAGCACTTTTGTGGCAATTAGTCCGAATGTAGACAAAAAGCAGGTGAAGGTATTCACAAAAGGAATTTTCCCTGCGGCGGCCAGGCCCGCTGCAGTAGACACCATATTTGCTTCCGCTATCCCCATGTTAAAAAACCGTTCGGGATAAGCCTTTCCGAACATCGCGGATTTTGTTGAACCCGACAGATCTGCGTCGAGCACTACGACGTCCGGGTTTGTTCCTCCCAATTCGAGCAATGTCTGGCCGTATACGTCCCGTATGGCTTTAGGCATCGCATTCACCTCCCAGTTCCCCGATCGCACAGGTGAAATCTTCGTCCGAAACTGCTTTTCCGTGCCAGGCGTAATTCCCTTCCATGAACGATACGCCCTTACCTTTTACAGTTTTCGCAATGATCATTGTGGGTCTGTTCTTATGCGCCGCAGCCATATCAAAGGCATCTGACAGTGCACCGACATCGTGCCCGTCGCACTCTATCACGTTCCAGCCGAATGCCCGCCATTTTGCGGGAACGTCGCCGAGCGGCATAATATCCTCGGTTTTCCCGTCAAGCTGCACGCCGTTAAGGTCAAGCACTGCCGTGAGGTTGTCGAGCTTGAATTTTACGGCAGACATGGCTACCTCCCATACAGCACCCTCTTCCGTCTCGCCGTCGCCGAGGATAGCGTATACTCGAGCATTTGAACCATCCAGCTTCTTCGCGATAGCCATCCCCTGCGCCGCACCGAAAGCAACGCCCAGCGGCCCGCTGGAAATATCGACTCCCGGCGTGTGCATCGAGGGATGCCCCTGAAGAAGGCTGTCTATTTTTCGCAGCGTTTTCATTTCCTCAAGCGGAAAATATCCCTTTTCGGCCAGGATCCTGTAAAGCATCGGAGCTGCGTGGCCTTTGCTGAGAACGATTCTGTCCCTGTCAGCCCAACCGGGGTCGGAAGAGTCCAGCCGGGCCTTTTCAAAGTATATGACGGTCAAAATCTCGCATACAGATAAGGAACCCCCCGGGTGCCCGGACTGAGCTTCGTGCAGCGCGGTCAAAACATCGATTCGAAACTTTCTGCACAGAGCTTCCAGTTCCGCTCTGCGCGTATCGCTTAGAGGCATACATTCTCTTCCTTTCTCGGGCTTTCTTGTCATATCATAATATGCTTGGCCCGGCCAGTCAAGAATATACGTTGCCGGTGTATCCGGTGTACGCAGATAATGCGCTTCGCTTCTTTTCACCGGGAATAAAAACCCTTGATTTTTTCGGACTTTTCGTTTATCATCATTGGCGGAGCAACGCGGAATAACCGTTACTGCCACAAATGGAGAGGTATCGAAGCGGTCATAACGGGGCTGACTCGAAATCAGTTTGAGATAACATCTCACGAGGGTTCGAATCCCTCCCTCTCCGCCATTTATGTGGTAATAGTGCTCAATCTATTGCGTATAGGTTGGGCACTTTTACTATATTTTCTTGCATTTGAGCCCATCTAGACAGTTTAATCGTCCTTTTTTTATTCTCCTCACTTCCTTTGGGGAAAACGGGCAGGAGAACTGGCTGAATCTTGTCCGGGATCCCGACCGATATCATTTTTTGAAATAACAGAACTTCTGTGTAGAAAAATCGGAATATTATTTCCAGATCCGCGATTTTGAAATTGCATGAATAATTTTTATTTTTGTTTTAGTGATCATTGATGCAAAACTGACTTGTTTTTATGTACATTTTTAGTCGGAAAGGAGTGCATAAATGGCCGGTTACATAACCAAGCGACTGGTTCAAGGTATAATGCTCGTATTTGTGGTATCCATACTCGTATTTGCAATGATGGATATGATGCCCGGAGACCCGATTGAACTGCTTACCGACCGCAAGGTTACGGATGAGGTGAAAGATCGGTTGCGTGCGCAGTACGGGTTGGACCAGCCTCCGGTCAAGCGTTATTTCAATTGGGTCAATGATGTGCTGCATGGTGACTTCGGCACCTCAATCCGTACGAAAATGAAGGTTAATACCATGCTTGCACAGAGATTACCTATTACAATAAAACTAACAGGAACTGCACTCCTCATCGAACTGCTGATAGCAATCCCCATAGGCTTGTTGGCGGCATACAAAAAGGACGGCTTTTTTGATCGGCTCATAATGAGCACTTCGGTTTTCTTCGCCGCTCTGCCATCATTCTGGGTAGCTGTGATGCTGATTCTCATATTCGGTGTGACGCTGCGTGTACTTCCGCTCTCCGGATTTTCCGGCGTGAAACACTATGTGCTCCCTATCACCGCCATGGTGCTTGGTGGTATAGCCACGACCATCCGCATGACGAAGACGGAGGTTTTGGATGTGCTGCGGGAAAAATACATTCTTACGGCATATGCCAAAGGCCTCCCTAAACGTAAAGTGCTCGTGCGCCATGTACTGCGTAATGCGCTGATTCTCGTAACCATTATGGTTTTTCTGAATATACCTTGGGTCATCAGCGGAGCAGTTATAATTGAAAGGATCTTTGTCATTCCCGGAATGGGAAATATGTTAACCGAGGCAATTCTGAACCAGGATTTTACAATTGTGCAGGCCTGCGTGCTGCTGATCAGCATCCTTACGGTAGTCTGTAACATAGTTTGCGACGTCATCACCGCCATACTGGATCCCCGGATCCGTATAAGCCTTGGAGGCGAAGGAAGATGAGCAAAAAAGAGAAGAGAAAGCTTTTCTTGTACTCATATCTGAAAAACCGCAACCTCATGCTTGGAACGGTCATCGTTTTGGCGGTTGTGCTTATTGCGTTATTTTCAGACTGGATTGCTCCCTATAATTTCGACGATGCAAACCTTGCACCGAAGTTTACAAGACCGTGTGCCGAGTTTCCGTTCGGAACGGATGAGTTCGGGCGTGATATGTTTTCACGTGTGATTTACGGGAGCCGTATCGCACTGCGCGTGGCGGTGCTTGCGATGCTGATAGAGATCGTGTTGGGCGTGTCCATCGGTCTGCTTTCCGGTTATTACGGAGGCAACCTGGATCGTGTACTCAGCTTCTTGTCTGATCTTACATGGTCCATGCCGCCTATCATAATGAGTATGGCAGTCATTACCGTGTTGGGCAAAAGTATTGACAATGTAATAATCGCAATCGCGGTCGTTAGCTGGGCGCAATATGCCCGTGTAGTGCGGGCAAAGACACAGTCCCTGAAAAACATGGCGTTTGTGGAGACCGGGATCGCCTTCAATGAAAAAGATATTTCCATTATGTCCTTCTACATTCTGCCAAATATCATTCCCCCGATTATTGTTTTGGCTTCTCTTTCAATTCCGTCCACTATTATGTCTACCACGGCGCTGAGCTTTCTGGGTTTGGGTGCCCAGCCGCCGTCCCCGGATTGGGGGCTCGCTCTTTCCAGCAGCATGAGTCATATCGCTACTGCGCCGTGGCTTGCAATTTTTCCCGGGATTGCGCTGGTACTCACCGTTTTTGGATTCAACTTATTCGGTGAAGGACTCAGGGATCTTCTGGATCCGCGCTTGAAATCCCGCTGAAGAGGAGAACAAATGGAAACTGTCGATATAGGCAAAGCGCTGCTCCAGCTTGAAAACCTCAGCATAGACTACCGTATCAACACGGGTATGCTAAGCGCTGTACACAATGTAAACCTAACGCTCAGACATGGGGAGATATATGCCTTAGTGGGAGAAAGCGGGTGCGGGAAATCTACAATCGCACATAATGTGATGCGCCTTTCTATCGATCATAACGAAGTTATTAACGGGAGGATCATTTTTGAGGGGCAGGACATTACATCAATACCGGAGCCCGAAATGGAGAAGATCCGCGGGAAGAAGATAGGAATGATCTTCCAAAATCCGCTCGATTCCTTAAACCCCGTATATCGAAGCGGCACGCAGGTGACAGAGGCGCTTATGCTTGACGGTATGAGCAAAAAAGAAGCCGTTCTGCGAACAATTGAGCTCTTTCGCGACGTGCAGATCCCCAATCCGGAGCAAAGAATCGCGGCTTTCCCACACGAGCTTTCAGGGGGTATGCGCCAGCGGGTAATGATTGCAATGATGCTTGCGCGCAACCCCTCCCTGCTTATTGCGGATGAACCCACTACAGCGCTTGACGTTACGGTCGAGGCACAGATACTTCGCATTATGAAAAGGCTGCAACAGAAATTTCGGACGGGCATCCTTCTGATTACGCATAATTTCGGTATTGTGGCAGAAATTGCAGATCGCATCGGTATTATGTATGCCGGTGAAATCGTTGAGGAAGGAACAGTTTTCGACATATTTAAAAACCCTGTCCACCCATACTCACGCGCACTGCTTTCAACCCTGCCGCGATACCATAAGAGTTTACGCAGAATTGCCGCTATCGATGGCAACGTGCCGCGCATTACGGAAAAGCGTGCAGAATGTCGCTTTCGTAATCGCTGTCCATACTCAAGCGAGGATGAGCGGTGTGCAACTCAGTCGCCAAATGCCGTCAGTTTCGGCAGCGGACACATCGTACGCTGCCACAGGGCAGAGGAGGACAGAGTATGAGTGAACACAACGCCATCATCAGCATCAGAAATCTGAATAAACAATTCGTGCTTTCAAAACGATTGTTTTCGCGCAAAAAGAGCGTGGTTAATGCTGTTCATGATTTTTCCATGGACGTGTATGAAGGGGAAGTAGTAGGCCTTATCGGCGAAAGCGGCAGCGGCAAGACTACGCTTGCACGAATTCTTCTTGGCCTTACCGAAGCAGACGAAGGATCAATCCGGATCGACGGAACAGAATTGACGAATGCCGGAAGAAAGCAGCTTCGTGAGATCAGGAGCCGCTGCGCGGTGGTGTTTCAGGATCCTGCTGCAAATCTCAATCCGCGACAGACTGTGGAGAGCAGCATAACGCGTCCGCTGGTAATCACCGGAGTCCCGCGCCGTGAAGCAAAGAGAAAGGCTGCAGAGGCACTCAGGGAGGTTCAGATGGACGAGAGTTATCTTTTCTCTTATCCGCACCAACTATCCGGCGGGCAGCAACAGCGTATTGCTATTGCAAGAGCATTGGTAATGCGGCCAAAGATCATGATACTCGATGAACCCACCAGTGCGCTGGATATATCGGTGCAGGCGCAGGTGCTCAACCTATTATTGGATCTGCAGGAGGAATACAGTCTCACTTACCTCATTGTAACGCACGACCTGAGCGTGATTCGATATGTCAGTGACAGAATCGCAGTCATGTATATGGGAAGGCTTGTAGAGTACGGCACAACGGAAGACATAATTAACAATTCACTACATCCTTATACGAAGATCTTGATAAACTCCGTACCTGTGCTCGACCCGGAGCATAGAAATAATGAAAAAGCCATGTTTTCCGGCGAGCCCGGTGAGACGCCCGAAAAACTTGCAGCATGCAGGCTTGCGCAGCGCTGCCCTTATGCGATGCAGCAATGTTTCGAAGGAACGCCTCCGATGCAAGAAGTTACACCCGGTCATTTCGCTGAATGTTTCCTGCTCAGCGATAGGCGATAAAGAAAAATGGAGGAGAAAACTAATGAAGAGAACAATATCTTTGCTGCTCGCTGCCGCACTGTGTTTGGCCGTGATTTCAGGCTGTTCGAGCAAAAAAGATGCCCCCAAGACGGAGCGCGAATCCGTAGTGCTTGCCGAAACCAGTGAATGGTGGGGCAATGACACCACATTGCTGGACGGCAGTTCCTTCTGTCAGGCACTCGTGGCGGAACCGTTGGTGACCATAGACGAGGAAGGCAATATGCATCCGTGCATCGCAAGTGCGGTATCCGTTAGCGATGACGGTCTTACCATCACTCTTACGATCCCTACCGGGATGAAATTTGCTTCCGGTGAGGAGCTTCTCCCCGAGGATGTAGCAGCCTCCTTAAACCGTTTCAAGAAAGTGAGCCCGTTTTCTGCTAACCTGGATCCTGTTGAAAGCATAGAGGTCGACGGTCAGGATGTCATCCTGCACTTGAGTGAGTTCACTTCGGACATATCCGTCAACCTTGCCGGTTCCTTCATAACAGTGCAGGACAAAGATGTGCTTGATGTTTCAAGCGATGACGATCTTCTTTGGGGCGCCCAGCCCTACGGCATGTATTACCTGGTTGATTATGTGCAGGGGTCACATGTGGAACTCAAACGTAATCCTTATTTCTTCACTAATAACCCGTTTGTAGAGAACAAGGGACCGGCAAAAATCGAAAATGTTACTGTGCGCTTTATCAGCGAGGAATTCAGCCTTGTGAACGCGCTGAATGTGGGCGATGTACAGGCAGCATTTTCTCTTACGGCCGATGGACTGACCCAACTTACCCGGGATGACGCCGAGGTTATTCAGCGTTCCTCGATCCCGCAGGTGGAATATCTTGAATTCAATCTCTCCAGTCCGATACTTTCCGATCCCAAGGTGCGCGAGGCACTCGCCCTTGCCGTTGATCGCGATATTCTTGTGGAAGCCAACAACGGCATCGTGGTTCCTGCATGGAGTATTGTTACGGAAAAAGTAACCAACCACAATGCGGACTTTGCCGCATATTATAAGGAGACCTATGGCACAAACATTGTGCGTGCCAAAGAATTGCTGGCGGAAGCCGGCTGGAGCGATAGTGACGGAGACGGTTATTTGGACAAGGACGGCGAAAAGCTGAGCCTGCGAATTGTCGGTAACGATGGGGCGCTGGAAAATAAGACCATACAGTCACTACAGATACAGTATAAGGAAATTGGTGTCGATCTCGTAATTGAAATGTATGCAAATTACTATCATTACGATGTCATTTTCGAGCGCGACTACGACATCGGCCTCGAACACTGGGGCTGGTCCGAGCCCATCCTCACATTGAATATGATCCTCACCGACACGCAGAACCTTGCAGACTGCGGCCAGGAAGAGGATTATTTTGATGCAGTTGCTCTTGCAAGCCATACTATCGACAGTGACGAGCGTACGGCGATGATCTACGACATTGAGAAGATCCTTTCCGACAACATTATCACGGTGCCGTTGTTCTCTGCAGAAAGCATCTTTGTATTCGCCGGTGTAAGCGGGATCGATATAATCGGGAACGGCTCGATATACTTTAACGACATGGAATAACAGTTAGCTGCGTAGCGTTTCCAGCCCCCACACCCGGGGCTGGAAACGTATTTATCAGACTTAGGAGAGTTTACAGATGGAAAGAGTATTCCAGGATTTATTGAACGACATACCGGACTATCAGGAATTCCTCACGCTGGAGGAACTGAACGAGAGCTCAAAGAGACTCGCAGCGGCTTATCCCTCCGTTGTAGAACTGTTTGAAATCGGGCGTACACGAAATAATCGTCCTCTTCTCTGCCTGAAGATCGGAAAAGGCAGTAAAAATGCTCTGATGTTCGGCTGCCCGCACCCGAATGAACCTATCGGCACCATGATGCTGGAGCACTTTACTGAGGCTCTGGCTCGCGACGAAGCACTGCGGCGCGAGTTGGACTATACCTTTTACATAGTAAAGGTCTGGGATGCCGATGGTTACGCGATGAACGCAGGTTGGATCAAGGGACCGTATACTCTCTACAACTATTCACGTCATTTCTACAGACCGGCATCCAATCTCCAGGTAGACTGGACATTTCCGATTGATTATAAGGATCTTCATTTTCACGATGTTATGCCTGAAACACAGGCTATGAAGGACTTGATCGACCGGATTCGCCCCACCTTTACTTATGCCCTGCATAATTCCGGGTTTGGCGGCGTGTACTGGTATGTCACCGAGGATATCCCGGAGGTATATCCGCTTCTTGCGGAAGCCTCTCTTCGTCAGGGAATACCGCTGCACCTGGGCGAACCTGAAAGTCCTGCGATCGTCTCGCTTGCCCCTGCTGTCTGTCTGGCTGAAGGCATTGAGAGTGAGTACGATTACTATGAAAAATACGGTGCTCAGGATATTCCCAAAATCATCAAAAGCGGTACCTGCAGCGATGCATATTCCAAACAAGCATACGGCACGTTCACGTTCCTAACGGAAATGCCCTACTTCTATGATGCAAGAATCAACGACAGCACTCCTTCAAAGTTTACCCGAAGCGAGGCTGTCCTGCGCAAGCTTGACTGGTTGGAAGAATCCAACCGCAGAGTAAAGGCTGTTATTGACATGTCTGCCCCCTATCTTCAGGATGACAACCTGTTCATCAAAGTAGTGCGGGAATATACGGATGGTCGTGGTGACGAGAGTGTACGCCGTATGGCAAAAGAAGACCCTGAATATCAAAAGATCGCCACTGTAGCGGAATACTTCGACTCGGTTTGTATCTCACGTTTCTATCGGTTGCTGGCATACGGTATGCTGGTCCGTGCCCATGAGTTCGAACTTGAACGGGCAGAGGGTGCTGCCGTCGAGACATTACGGAGCGGACTCGGTGCAGCAGAGGAACTGCACGGGCAGTTGGCCGCCGAGCTGGAAGAAGAATTTGATTACTCCGTGATTCCGATCAAAAAACTTGCCACTATTCAACTTGAATGCGGCATCAGGGTGGCAAAATACATTCACAACAGATAAATAACCGGGCACATTCCTGTCGTAGAAATCTGTGCGTATCGGCAAAACAAAACGATCGGGCTGCAGCAAAACAGCCTGAAAAACAGAGCCGAACGACTGCAAAGGCAGGCGCTGCGGCTCTGTTTTGGAATGCATCGAATACTTCCGTGCTTACGTATTTATATAACCGGGGCGGATCAGCATAATGAAGAGCCGTCCCGAGCATTCACTTTTCCGGGGGACATACTTATGACGCTGGCTGTTATTTTGTTCGCGGCGACCTATATCTGCCTGATCGCTTTTCCAAAAGTGCGCGCCTATATTGCGCTTGTATCGGCGGCGCTTTTCGTAGCATCGGGGATACTGCCGGCAGGTAAGCTCATGTCATCGATAGACTGGAACGTTATTCTGATGTTGTTCGGAACCATGGGCATCGTTGCGTTGTTCGTGGATTCAAAGATGCCTGCACTGCTCGCGGACATGATACTTGACAAGACGCCGGATGTGCGCAGTGCGATAATAGCCCTTTCTCTGTTTGCAGCGATTATTTCCGCGTTCGTTGACAATGTTGCGACAGTGCTGATGGTGGCGCCGGTGGCATTGGATATTTCAAAAAAACTGAAGATTTCGCCGGTTACTCCCATCATATCCATCGCAATATCCTCCAACCTGCAGGGGGCGGCCACGCTGGTCGGTGATACAACATCCATACTGCTCGCCGGTTACGCTGAGATGGACTTCCTTGATTTTTTCTTTTATGAGAAACGCCCGGGTCTGTTTTTTGTCGTGCAGATCGGCGCGGCTGTCTCAGCGCTGATGCTTTTCTATCTATTCAGAAAGCAGCGGCAGCCGATATACACGGGAGAGAGGACAGTTGTAAAAGATTACGTCCCGACCGTGATAATTGTTTTGACCGTCCTTCTTTTGATCCTTGCATCGTTTTTGCCGGACAGGCCCCAGAATTTAAACGGATTCATCTGTGCAGTGCTCTTTCTGATCGGCCTTATATGTGAGTTAATAAAAAAGAGATTCGCGTTCATAAAGGCATCATTTAAAGAGATCGATTACTTTACTTTATTGCTGCTTGCCGGGCTTTTTATCGTCATCGCCGGAATTACCGAAGCCGGTGTGATCGCAGAGGTGAGCAGAATATTCGTGAGCATAAGCAACAATAACGTCTTCGCAATGTATTCCCTTCTGGTCTGGGCGTCGGTCATATTCTCGGCCTTCATCGACAACATCCCATATGTGGCTGCAATGCTGCCGGTGACCGCCGGAATATCTCAGATAATGGGGATCAATCCAACAGTCCTGTATTTCGGTCTCCTGGCAGGCGCGACTCTCGGAGGAAATCTGACGCCTATCGGAGCTTCGGCAAACATAGCCGGGCTCGGGATCCTGCGCAAAGAAGGCTATGAAGCAAGCGCGCGGGAGTTTATGAAAATCAGCGTCCCCTTCACTTTTTCCGCCGTTCTGACGGGATATATCCTGATCTGGCTGTCCTGGGGAATATAGCTGCCGGGGACTGTGAGCGTGCTTCATATCAACCGCTGATCAACCACCGACTCAATCACGACAATATATGAAAACCGGGCGGGACATATTTACTGTCCCGCCCGAAAACGTGCCAAACAATACTTGTTTTTTGACACGGACCGGTGATAGACCTCGCCGCACGGCGAAAGGACGAGGGTCTTATTATTCTGCTTCGTAATTGCAGCCGCACTTAATTATGTCTTTTCAAGCGGCTCAGTCGAGCTCAAACGCTCCAGTATAGAGCTTGTAGTATACGCCCTTTTGTTCAATGAGATCGTAGTGGTCGCCGCGCTCGATAATGCGGCCGTTCTCCATCACCATTATTGCCTTTGCGTTCTGGATCGTTGAGAGGCGATGCGCGATGACGAAAACTGTTCTGCCTTCCATCAGCGCGTCCATACCAGCCTGGACCAGGGCTTCCGTGCGCGTATCTATAGATGAGGTCGCCTCGTCAAGTATCATGACAGGCGGATCCGCAACAGCACACCGCGCGATGTTGAGCAGCTGCCTCTGCCCCTGTGAGAGCCCTTCGCCGTTTGAAGTCAGTACGGTGTTGTATCCGTCGGGCAGCATATTTATGAACTCATCCGCGTTTGCGAGCTTAGCCGCTTGTATACATTCTTCATCCGTGGCGTCCAGGCGGCCGTATCGGATGTTGTCCATAACAGTGCCGGTGAAAAGGTTCGTATCCTGCAGCACCATGCCCAGAGCGTGGCGCAGATCCTGTTTTCTTATGCGCGATATATCGATGCCGTCATATACGATCGAGCCTTTCTGTACGTCGTAGAAGCGGTTGAGGAGATTGGTGATCGTGGTCTTCCCCGCTCCCGTGTGACCGACAAAAGCGACTTTCTGTCCCGGCTTGGCGTATAGATTTATATCAATGAGAACGTTCTTTCCTTCAACATAGGCGAAAGTGACATCCTTCAGCCGCACGTCTCCCGCGAGCTTCACGTAACGAACGCCGCCTTCGGCATTCTCGTCGGGGACTTCCCAGGCCCACAGGCGGCTGCGCTTTTCAGTCTTGACCAGCTGCCCGTTTCTCTCTTCGACATTTACAAGACAGACATCGCCGTCGTCTTTCTCAGGCTCCTCATCCATCAGCTCGAAGATCCGGCGCGTGCCGGCCAGCGCCATAATAACGCTGTTCAGCTGCTGCGAGAACATCGTGATCGGCATAAAGAACTGGCGGGTAAGGGTAAGAAATGAAATTATCGTGCCGAGCGTCAGGCCGCCGATCCCCGCTATCGCAAGGCTGCCTCCCACTAATCCCACAGTGATATATGACAAATTCCCGATATTCATGTTGACCGGCATCAGGATGCCGCCGTACATATGCGCTTTTGTGGCGCTTTTTTGCAGGGTGTCGTTCAGGATCGAAAACTCTTTCTTTACCTTTTCTTCATGGTTGAATACTTTTACGACTTTCTGCCCCGCCATCATCTCCTCAACGTATGCGTTTACGTCCGCAAGGTCCCTCTGTTGTTGCGCAAAGTATTTGCCGCTGACGCTTCCGATAGCTCCCGTAGTGATCAGCATAACACACACCATCACTATCACGACGCCCGTCATCGGGAGCGAGAGCGACAGCATAGCAATGAAAGACACGACTATAGAAACAAGCGAGGAGACCGTCTGCGTCAGGCTCATGGAGATCATCTGGCGCAGTGTGTCGGTATCATTCGTGAACCTGCTCATAATATCGCCGTACGCGTTCATGTCGAAAAACTTCACGGGCAGGTTCTGCATGTTGGCGAACATCTTGTCACGCACGCTTTTCATTGTGCCCTGTGTGACGGCGATCATCAGGCGCTGGGTCAAAAATCCCGATATGACGCCGGCCATATAGATGCATCCCATGACCGCTATCGCTTTTATCAGCGGGGTAAAAACGGGATCAGTTGAACCGAGAAGCGGTGCGACATAATTGTCGATCAGTCTTTGCAGGAACAGATTACCCGCTGCCGATGTTACCGCCCCGGCGATTATACACAAAAAGACGCACATGAGCCGGAATTTATACGGCTTCCAGATATAGCCCAGCAGTCTTATAAAAATATCTTTTTCTTTCTTGAGGGTCTTGAAGTCGATCTTGCCGCCCATGCCTCTGCCGCGGGGGCCGGGGCCGTGCATAACGCGAACGTTTTCCTTCACACCCGTTCCAGAAGCATTATCCGGCAATTCTGTTCTCCCCCTTCTGCTGAGAATTATATACCTCGCGGTAGATCTTGCAGTGAGCCATCAGCTCTTCGTGATTGCCGTGGTCAACAAGACGGCCGTTGTCAAGCACCATGATAATGTCGGAATCCATCACGGATGATATACGCTGAGCAATGATAAGTTTTGTCGTTCCGGGTATTTCCTCGGCCATTGCCTTTCGTATAAGGGCGTCAGTCCGTGTATCGACTGCCGACGTGGAATCGTCAAGTATCAGTATTTTGGGTTTTTTCAAAAGTGATCGGGCGATACACAGTCTCTGCTTTTGGCCGCCCGAGAAATTGGCCCCGCCATGTTCCACGGGTGTATCATATCCCGCAGGCAGTTTGCTGATGAATTCTTCCGCTTGTGCAAGACTGCACGCCCTGTCCAGTTCCTCCTGAGTCGCGTCCGCTTTGCCCCACAGCAGATTTGAGCGAATGGTACCGGAGAAAAGGACGTTTTTCTGGAGAACGACCGCAACCTGATCCCTGAGCGATGTGATGTCGTAATCGCGTACGTCAACTCCTCCGACGTACACTGTTCCACCGGTCACGTCATAAAGCCTCGGTATGAGTTGAGCAAGCGACGTCTTTCCGCTCCCCGTACCGCCGATAATGCCGACAGTGCTGCCGGAAGGTATCTCGATATTGATATGTTTGAGGATGTCTCTGCCTTCGAAATATCCGAACGATACGTCCTCAAAACGGATCGATCCGTCTTTAACCTCGGTAACGGCATGTTCATTGTTTGTTAGCGTGCTCTTCTCGGACAGCACCTCAACGACCCGTTCTCCGGAGGCGCGCGCCATCGTAAGCATGACCCAGAGCATGTTCAACATATGCAAAGAAGTCAGACATGAGATCACGTATGAAAACAGACTCATCAGGCTGCCCGGTGTCAACGAACCGAACACTATCATGCGCGCGCCGACGTAACATATTATCAACTGACACGTGAACATACAGAACTGCAAAGCCGGGTGGTTCCAGGACAGGATCTTCTCGCCTAACGTGCTCACTTCTTTGATCGATTCTGTCGTCTCACTGAATTTCTTGTTCTCAAAATCTCCGCGAACGAACGACTTGACGATCCTTATGCCTCGCAGGTTCTCCTGGACGACCGTATTGAGCCTGTCGTAGCGTTCGAACACTCTCCTGAAGATCGGATGTACTTTGCTGGCAAGCAGCATCATAAATACAAGCATTATCGGGAGGGCGGCCACGAACACGATCGAAAGCTTCGGACTGATAAGAAACGCCATAACTATTGAAAGAGCCATGTTCAACGGAGCACGGACCGCCATTCGAGTCAGCATCATGAACGCCATCTGAAGGTTCGTCATGTCTGTAGTCAGGCGTGTGACGAGGCTCGCTGTCGTAAATTTGTCGATATTTGCGAACGAGAAGCTCTGAATGTGTTCATATTGAGCGTTTCGAAGCGATCTTGCAAAGCCGCAGGAGGATATTGCACTCAGACGGACGCTGATCACGCCTAAAAACAGACCCATTGCGATACATAGAAGTATGAGCCCCCCCATTTTCCACATGTACGGAACATTTCCCGCGTCGATACCTTTGTCAACGAACTTTGACATTAAAAGCGGCACGACGATCTCTACAGCGCATTCAAGCGCGACAACGATCGGTGTTAATATTGTTTGGAGCCTAAAATCCTTTGTATAGGCCCATAGTTTTTTCAGCATACTCCTAAAGATTCCTTTCCTCGGCTAAACCTGTGCACGCCGCGTCCGGCGAGTCATTTGTAAGATTTTGCTCTATGCGCTGCAGCACATCGAAAAACACGTCCAGTTCCTCATCGCTGATGCCCTCTATCATTTTTTTCTCAAGCCTTTCGATGTGACCGGCAATCTGATCGCACATATCGATCGCGTCCTGTGTCAAAGAGATCACTTTCTGGCGCGCGTCAAAGGGAGCGCTCTCGCGACGGATCAATCCCCGCGTCTCCATCAGGCCGAGTATTGTGCTGGCTGTTGAGCGAGTTATACTGAACGCATCCTCGATCTCCTTTTGCAGCGCGGAGCGTTTGGCGCCATCTTCGTAGAGATAGCCGATTATCCATCGCTGCATCCGTGTCGTCTTACAAAACTTGCCTTCAACCTGCAGCGGCTTGTGTCTTTTTATGACATTGCCCAGGGAGGCGATAGCCTTGCCGACTCTTCGCGTCTCCGACACCATATCCCATCCCCTCCATGTTTTTATTGATTACTGAAATATTGTACGATTTCGTATTGTACTACTTAGTACAATATATCCTCAGGGATTGAAAAAGTCAAGTTTTCAAAGCTGCGTAAAATTATAAACTTTCCCGAAGCGGCACGTATAATATTGTGCATTACGACTAAAGCACTATTTAATCTCACGCAAATGACATCGGATACGCTCTGTTTCCAGTTTTATTTTGCGATGAGCGCTGTCTGTTTTTGTTTTTGATTTGACACACGCGCCTGCAGGTAATATACTTCAAATCGCGGTCCGGGTACAGGGCTGCGAATTCTGCACGCCTGGTTCGTCAAAACGAACATCCATAAATATGATGGGGTTTTACCAATGGTTGAACTAAATCTCGGACTCGAAATCGCACTCTTTATCGCCGCAGGGTTCCTGATCGGAAAACTGAATTTTCTTCCCGAAAAGTTTGACAAAGGCCTATCTCGTCTTGTCATCAATGTGTTGCTCCCCTGCCTCATCGTCCACTCGCTCAACATCGAGTTTGACCCCGAGCAGCTGAAAAAACTGGCCCAGACACTGCTTATCTCTGTCGGCACCCTGGCATTTCTTTTTATAATGGGGCAGGTGTTTTTCTATTTTTGCTCAAAGGACGCCAGCGGCAGAGTCGTCCGATACGGGATGCTCTTTTCGAATTTTACGTTTTTCGGCTTCCCTCTGGTTGAAGCGCTCTACGGCGCGTCCGGACTGTTCTTTTTTACGGTGTTCACGCTGCCGGTGAGGATCATATACTACATATCTCCGATCTTCCTCTTCAAGCCGGAGTCTGACAACGGTGATAACAAGACAAAACCTTTGAGTCTGCGGGGGATATTCACTCCGCCGGTAATCGCGATCTTTGTCGGTCTTGCTTTATATTTCGGAAACGTCAGGCTCCCGGACTTCCTGTCACACGCGCTGAACTCGGCGGCAGGAGCCTGCAGTCCTCTCGGACTGTTTCTGTGCGGTATTGTGCTCTCACGCCTTGAAGTGAAGAGGATCTTACACAGCCCGAAGATACTTCTGCTGCTTTTCGGACGCGCGCTTATCGCTCCGCTGTGCGTGATCCTCATCTCTTTGCTTCTCGGGATCGAGCCGCTGCTAGTAAAGATAGCGGTGATGTACGCATCTCTTCCGGCAAGTTCACTGATGCCGACCTTTGCGCTGAAATATGAAGGTTCATACGAGACGGCCGCTATCGGTTCGGTCGGAGTTTTTACTACGACTGTAATTTGCATCGTAACACTGCCTCTGTGGTCCATGATCCTCGAGCGCGTTTTGATCTGACGCAGATTCTTCTTCTGCGTATGCAGCACAAACGCCCCCGGACGGGCAGGGCCTGCCGGGGCGCGTTCGGAGCATGTTTCACCACATAAAAAGACCGCTGCTCGGCTGATACCGGCAGCGGTGTTTTTTATCGTTACACCAGCTCTAAAACGGCCATCTCGGCAGCATCTCCCCTGCGCGGGCCGATGCGCGTGATGCGTGTATAACCGCCGTTGCGCTCTGCGTAGCGGGGAGCGATCTCGTCGAAAAGTTTCTTGAGAACGTCTTCCTTTGTTACGGTAATGCTGGCCTGGCGACGGGCGGCCAGGGTGTTCTTCTTCCCCAGTGTTACCATTTTCTCGGCTATGCGGCTGACTTCCTTTGCTCTGGTGAACGTCGTTTCAATTTTCCCGCTCTCCAGCAGAAAGGTGGTCATCGCCTTCAGCATTGCCATCCTCTGAGCGGTGGTTCTGCCGAGTTTTCTATTCACAGGCATTGATATTTACCTCCAAAACTGCGTCAATTATCATCGCTCGCGAGGGAAAGACCCATCATCGCAAGCTTGTTTATCACTTCTTCAAGAGACTTTCTACCGAGATTGCGGACTTTCATCATGTCCTCTTCAGTCTTGCTTATCAGGTCCTCAACAGTATTGATGTTGGCCCTCTTCAGGCAGTTGAACGAGCGTACGGACAGATCCAGTTCCTCAATAGTCATCTCCAGAATCTTGTCATTCTGGGTTTCATTTTTCTCTACGACAGTCGATTTGTTCGCTGTCTGTTCGGACAGATCGATAAACAGCGCCAAGTGGTCGTTCAGGATCTTCGCGCTCCATGAAACGGCTTCTCTGGCCGCGATGGTGGCGTTTGTCCATACCTCCAGCGTCAGTTTGTCATAGTCCGTCACATTGCCCACGCGGGTGTTTTCAACCGTGTAATTGACTTTTCTGACGGGCGAATAAATCGAATCAATCGGTATCGTTCCGATCGGAGCGTGCGGCGCCTTGTTTTTTTCCGCGGAGACATAGCCGCGGCCATGGCTCAACGTGAGCTCCATGCTGAGTTTGGCGTCCGGCCCGAGAGTTGCGATGTGCAGATCGGGATTCAGGATCTCGACTTCTCCGTCGGCTTTGATGTCTCCGGCAGTCACATTGCATTCTCCGGACATATCGATATATACCGTCTTAGCCTCCTGGCTATGGAGACGGGCAATAATACTCTTAACGTTCAAAACGATCTGTGTAACGTCCTCTTTAACGCCCGGAATGGTGGAGTACTCATGCAGTACTCCGGCAATTTTGATCGAAGTAACGGCAGTACCGGGCAATGATGAGAGGAGGACACGCCGCAGCGAATTGCCGAGAGTCGTGCCGTATCCTCTTTCAAGAGGCTCTACGACAAACTTACCGTAGGATTCATCTTCACTGGAACTCACGGTCTCTATGCTGGGCTTCTGAATTTCTATCACTTGATTACCCTCCTTATCGTGTCCTCGCGGCGTACAGCCGCGACGGCGAATTTTCAGCATACCAAACAGGAGAGGGTTTAAGCCCGGTCGCAGCGCGCCGGACTCAGTGCTTATTTCGAGTAATACTCAACAATAAGCTGCTCATCGATAGGCAGGTCGATATCGTCTCTCTCCGGACGAGCAACTACTTTCGCGCTGAAATTCGCTGCGTCAAGCTCAAGCCACTTCGGAGGAACACGTGAAGCGTTTGCCTCGATCGAAGCTTTGAACTTGCTGAGACTCTGAGACTTTCCGTTGAGCGCCACGACGTCACCGGGTTTGACCAGATATGACGGCACGTTAACCTTTCTTCCGTTTACGGTAAAGTGCGCGTGAAGCACAAGCTGGCGGGCTTCCGGTCTGCTCATTGCGAATCCGAGCCTGTATACGACATTGTCGAGTCTCGTTTCGAGGATTGACAGGAGGTTTTCACCGCTTTTTCCCTTTCGGGCTGCAGCCATCTCATAATACTTTTCAAACTGGCTTTCCAGAACACCGTAGTAACGGCGGACCTTTTGCTTTTCACGAAGCTGAAGTCCGTACTCGGACGTCTTGCTTCTGCCCTGGCCGTGCATTCCCGGAGGGGTGGGACGCCGGTCAACGGGACATTTCTCCAGATAACACTTATCGCCTTTCAGAAAGAGTTTTTGCTTCTCTCTGCGGCACAAACGGCACACAGCACCCGTATATCTTGCCATATTATAATACCTCCAATATTACACGCGTCTTCTTTTGGGAGGACGGCAGCCGTTGTGCGGAATCGGCGTAACGTCTTTGATCATCGTGACCTCGAGCCCCGCGGACTGAAGGGCACGAATTGCGGCCTCCCTGCCGGAACCCGGACCTTTGACATAGACCTCGACCGACTTCAGACCGTGTTCCATTGCGGCCTTGGCAGCCGTTTCGGAAGCCATCTGCGCGGCGTAGGGCGTGGACTTTCTGGAGCCGCGGAACCCGAGGCCTCCCGAAGATGCCCAGGACAGAGCATTTCCCTGCGTGTCAGTGATGGTGACCATGGTATTGTTAAATGAAGAACGGATGTGAGCCGCACCTTTTTCAATATTTTTACGTTCGCGACGTTTCTTAACTACTTTTTTCCCTTTGGCTGGTGTCGCCATTATTTTCCCTCCTTACTTCTTCTTGTTGGCGATGGTACGCTTCGGACCCTTGCGTGTGCGCGCGTTCGTCTTGGTGCGCTGTCCGCGAACAGGCAGGCCCTTTCTGTGGCGCAGGCCGCGATAGCTTCCGATCTCGGTCAGGCGCTTGATATTCATCGCCACGTCTCGGCGGAGATCGCCTTCTACCGTGTACGACTTGTCAATATATTCTCGAAGCATGGAGGTTTCATCTTCCGTGAGATCTTTCACCCTCTTGTTTGGGTCGATACCTGTCTCACGGGTGATCGTCTTGGCTCTGGTCCTGCCTATACCGTAAATATAGGTAAGTCCGATCTCTACGCGCTTATTGTTCGGCAGGTCTACACCGGAAATTCTTGGCATGCTTTTTCCCTCCTAACCTTGTCTCTGCTTGTGCTTGGGATTCTCGCAAATGACCATAACGCGGCCTTTTCGCTTGATCACTTTGCATTTTTCGCATATGGGCTTGACAGACGGCCTTACTTTCATTTATGACCATTCCTTTCGCTTTCAAGTCGCAGACTGTACTCCCCGAATGCTTGTCGGGGGCGGGCGGTAACCCGGATTATTACTTTGTCCTCCAGGTTATCCTGCCCCGGGTGAGATCATACGGTGACATCTGCACGGTCACTTTGTCTCCCGGCAGGATCCTGATGAAATTCATTCTGAGTTTTCCGGAAATGTGTGCCAGAATCTTATGGTTATTCCCGATGTCAACTGTAAACATGGCATTGGGCAGAGACTCAGTCACAATACCTTCAAGTTCTATTACGTCGTCTTTTGCCAAAGTCTAGTAACCTCCTCCGATTCTGACCCCGAGGCGCCGGCTCTTAATACAGCCAGCTCCTTCCGTAACTGTTTGTTGCTGACCGCGCACCCGCTGCGAATCGCTTCGCTCGTTTTAACGCCGGTGTTCACGATCACTGTGTGTTTACTCTTTTTTTTCTTTGGCTGTTCGATCTTTCGGCGCTTGCCATCGGCAAGATAAAGATAACCGTCACGTTCCATTACCACAAAAAAGAGTCGTCCTTTTTCCTTTCCGGACGTGGACCGTACCACGTCGCCCTGAGATGCCGCCCCGTACATGCCCGGTGCTCCTTTATACGACGGTGAGGATCTCTGGTTCACCGTCTCGGATGAGGATGGTGTTCTCATAGTGGGCGGAAAGTGAACCGTCTTCCGTTACAACGGTCCATCCGTCGTCCAGTCTGATCACCCCGGGCCGTCCCGCGTTGACCATAGGCTCCACGGCGAGGGTCATTCCCGCATAGAGTCTGGGGCGCGGCGCGCCTCTGGGCAAAACAAAGTTCGGCACTTCAGGTTCCTCGTGAAGTTTGGCTCCGACGCCGTGCCCCGTATATGCGGTCACGACGCTGTAACCGTTTGCCTTGACGCACTCTTCGATAGCCCGGGAGATATCCGGAACTCTGAAGCCCGCGCGGGCAAATTTCATACCTTCCCAGAAGCTCCGCTCGGTTACTTCGATCAACCTTGCTGCCTCTTCGCTTATATTCCCGGCAGGGAAGGTTCTGGCACTGTCTCCGGTGAAGCCTCCGACAGAGGCTCCTATGTCGATGCTCACGATATCTCCGTCCATAATGCGCCGCGAATCGGGAATACCGTGAATAACTACCTCGTTGATCGATATGCAGGCGTTTGCCGGAAATCCGTTATAGTTCAGGAATGTCGGTGTCGCTCCCATGGAGCGGATATAGTCCCCGATGGCTCTGTCAATTTCACGGGTTGTCACGCCGGGCCTTACCATTTCCCCCGCATACGCGAGGGCAGCCGCGGTAATTTTACAGGCCAGGCGCATTGCCTGGATCTCGCTTTCTGACTTAATAGGTATCATAATATCATAGTTTAATTCCCAGGGCGTCGCCTATCGCTTTGGTAACCTCGGCAATCGGGGCGTTTGCCTGGATCTGGCGGAGCAACCCCCTCTGGGAATAGAAAGCCTTCAGCGGTTTCGTCTTTTCGTGATATGCTTCCATACGCACTTTTACTGTTTCTGGCAGATCATCCGAGCGCTGCGCAAGGATATGGCCGCACAACTCGCAATGGTGTCCCATCTTGGACGGATTGTCTCTCAGGTGGTAAACGGCCCCGCAGTTCGGGCAAACCCGCCTGCCGGTCATGCGCTCAAGTATCTCATCGTCAGATATTTCCAGAGATATGACTGCATCCAGAAGGATACCGTCCGCCTCCAGAGAGACAGCCTGTGCGACTGTCCTGGGGACCCCGTCGAGTATAAAACCGTTCTTGCAATCGGACTTTGCAAGTCTTTCATTGAGAATGCCGATTATGATCAAGTCGGGCACCAGTAATCCGCTCTCCACGAAGGTCTTTGCCTCAAGTCCGACTTCGGTTCCTTCCGAAATAGCTTCCCGGAGGATCCTGCCTGTCGCAATTGTGGGAATTCCAAGCTTCTCAGAAACGATTGCAGATTGGGTACCCTTCCCCGCGCCCGGTAATCCAAGGAAGGTCAGTTTCATTTGTACTGCTTCTCCTATTCAAGGAAACCTTTATAGTGGCGCATCAGCATCTGATTCTCAAGCTGCTTGACAGTCTCAAGCGCAACGCCGACAACTATGATCAGCGATGTTCCTCCGATAGCCAGGTTGCTCGTGTTGACAAGCTTGCCTGCCAGTATCGGCATTATTGCGACGATACCGAGATATATTGCGCCAAACATGGTAACCTTGTTCAGAACTTTCTTTATGAAATCCGACGTCGGCCTTCCGGGGCGGAACCCGGGGATAAATCCACCGTTCTTGCGCAGATTATTGGCGACCTCGATCGGATTGAACTGGATAGATGCGTAGAAGTAACTGAATCCGATAATTAAAAGGAAATATATAATTATATACAGTATAGACTTTGTGTCGATCGCCTTCAGGAAACCATGCCAGAACGTACCCTCGGCGGGAGCCGGGAAAAACGCAGCCGCGGTTGCGGGAAGAGATGCGATCGATTGAGCGAATATGACAGGCATGACGCCGGACATATTGAGCTTCATTGGCAGATGCGTGCTCTGACCTCCGTACATTTTCCGGCCGACGACCCGCTTTGCGTACGATACGGGCAGACGGCGCTCGGAGTCGGAGATAAAGACAATGAACACGATTATCGCCAGAATGCCGATTATAATGAGCGCGGTACCCCACGGGCTGAAAACGGTGGCTGTCTCCGGCAGGTCTGACAAAAAGTAGTTTCTGGTGTTTGTATAAAGACTCGAGATCGTGTTCGGCAGGCGCGAGACAATACTCGCAAGCAGAATGATCGAAATACCGTTTCCTATGCCGAACTCGTTGATCTGCTCCCCGAGCCACATGATGAACGTGCTCCCTGCCGCAAACGTGAGTATGATGACGAGAGCAGGCCACACGCCGGTCTCCGAGAGAAGATTATTCCTGCTGATGAGCATATAATAAGCCCAGCCCATCAGAAGTCCGAGTCCGATGGTCGTGTACCGCGTAATTCTCTCCATCTTCTTCTTGCCGACTTCTCCCTCCTCTTTCTGCATCCGCTCCAGAGCCGGAATGGCTACAGTCAGCAGCTGGATGATGATAGAGGAGTTGATATATGGCTGAATGGACAGCGCAAAGATCGTCGCGCTTGCGAAAGCGCCGCCCGACATGGCGTTATATAGCCCGAGAACCGTGTTTTCAAGCGAAGAAAAGTATGAGCTCAGCATTGCCGCGTCGATGCCGGGCACCGGTACGGCGTTTCCAATTCTATAGATCAGAATAATAAGACCCGTAAAGATTATCTTCTTGCGCAGATCGGGAAGCTTCCAGGCGTTTCTGATCGTCTTGAGCAACTATACCACCTCGGCCTTCCCGCCGGCTGCCTCGATCTTCTCCGCGGCAGATTTCGAAAAAGCCGAAGCCTTAACGGTCAGCTTCTTTGTCAGCTCGCCGGCGCCGAGTATCTTAACGCCGTATGTGCACTTTGAAAGGATGCCCTTTTCAAGAAGAAGCTGAGCTGTGACTGTCTGTCCGTCGTCAAAAACATCGAGTTTTGACACGTTGACCGCTTCAAGAGGCTTTGCGAAGATATTGTTGAAGCCCCGCTTCGGGACGCGCCGGGCAAGAGGCATCTGGCCGCCTTCAAACCCTATACGGGTACCGCCGCCGCTGCGGGCTTTTTGTCCCTTGTGCCCGCGGCCTGCGGTCTTGCCGTTTCCGGAGCCGTGCCCTCTGCCTTTGCGTTTTCCGACATGAGTGGAACCGGGAGCGGGGGAAAGATCTGTAAGATTCATATCCGTACCTCCTACTGTGCCTCTTTGACTTCGATAAGATAGCTGATCCTTGCTATCTTGCCGCGGGTCTGAGGATTGTCGGGCTGCACAGTCACGTCATTTATCTTTTTCAGCCCTAGTGAGTTGGCAGTTGCAATATGGTTATCAAGCCTGCCGTTCAAGCTCTTAACGAGCTTTATAATAAGCTCTGGCATTTTCAGCCCTCCTATGCCTGTATCTCTGAGGGGCTTTTACCCCGTATGCGGGAGATCTCTTCCGGCCCCCGAAGCGACTTGAGTCCGACCATCGTCGCTGTTACGACGTTCTGATGGTTGTTGGAACGCAGACACTTGGCGCGAATATCGGAGATACCGGCAGCTTCGCAGACTGCGCGCACGGCGCCCCCGGCTATGACGCCGGTTCCCGGTGCCGCAGGTTTTAAAAGTACACGGCCGCCGCCGAATTCACCGATGACCTCGTGAGGGATCGTTGAACCGGCCAGCGTGATCTTGCACATGTTTTTCTTGGCGTCCGCTATACCCTTCAGAATTGCTTCACTGACCTCGGAAGCTTTGCCAAGCCCGAATCCCACGGTGCCGTGGCCGTCTCCGACTACGACGAGAGCGGCAAATTTGAATATACGTCCGCCCTTTACCGTCTTAGCGACACGGTTGAGGGAGACTACTTTCTCAATATACTCCGATTGGGCTTCCTGTTGGTAATTTCTCCTGTTGCTGTAAGCCATTTTTCGCTAGTCCTCCCGTCTCAAAATTGCAGTCCGCTTTCGCGGGCGGCCTCAGCAAGAGCCTTTACTCGTCCGTGATAGAGGTATCCGCCGCGGTCAAAGACCACGTTTTTTATACCTTTTTCAATTGCTCTTTCGGCGATCGTCGTACCAATCTTTTTGGCAGCCTCGATGTTGCCGCCGGAACCTGCGAAGTTTTTCTCAACGGAAGAAGCTGAGCAAAGTGTTACACTGTTAGTATCATCGATGATCTGGGCGTAAATGTGGTTGTCGCTGCGAAACACGCTCAGACGGGGTCTTTCCGGCGTGCCTGATACGACGGCACGAATTCTTTTATGGCGCCTGATGCGCTTCGCTTTGACGTCTGGCCTCTTTATCATTCAGCACACCTCCCTATTTCTTGGCTCCGGTCTTGCCTTCCTTATGGCGCACGACCTCACCCTGGTATTTGATTCCCTTGCCGTTGTACGGCTCAACCGGCCTGATAGCTCTGATATTAGCGGCAAACTGACCGACCTTTTGTTTGTCGATCCCGTTTATACGGACTCTGTTTGCCGCAGGGACCTCGATCTCTATCCCATCGACCTCTTTGACGGTTATCTGGTGAGAAAAGCCCAGATTCATTATCAGCAGGTTGTCCTGCTTTTGGGCTCTGTAACCGACGCCGCTGATCTCAAGAGTCTTGCTGAAACCGGTTGTAACACCCGTTACCATATTATTGAGCAGATTGCGGGTCAATCCGTGGAGTGCGCAATGCTCTTTCTCGTCGGACGGCCGTGACACGTGCAGGACGCCGTCAGAGAGCTCAATCTTCATATCGGGGTGCAGTTTCTGTGTTAAGGAGCCTTTCGGGCCTTTAACCGTTACCAGGTTACCCGCCCCTATTGTAACGTCAACGCCGGCGGGCACCGTTATCGGCATTCTACCAATTCTAGACATCAAAGACCCTCCTTACCACACAAACGCGAGCACTTCGCCGCCGACATGGGCCGCTCTGGCCTTCTTGTCGGTCATGATGCCGCGCGATGTGGATACGATGGCTATACCCAGCCCTTTAAGGACTTTGGGGATCTCGCCTGCTCCGGCATAGACTCGCAGACCGGGCTTTGATACTCTGCGCAGACCCGTTATCGCTCTCTCTTTGCCGCCGATATACTTCAGCGCTATGCGAATGATGCCCTGAGTGTCGCCGTCTATGATCTGATAGTTCTTAATGTAGCCCTCTTCCAGAAGTATCTGAGCGATGGCTTTTTTCATATTTGAAGCCGGGATGTCAACCGAGTCGTGATGCGCTGAGTTCGCATTGCGGATACGGGTGAGCATATCGGCTATGGGATCGGTTATATGCATTGCTTTTCCTCCTTACAGTTTACAGACCAGGTCTGTTCTCGCACCGGGTATCAGGCAGGATTTCGCCTGACCTGCGGTGCTGACGGTATTTACCAGCTCGCTTTGCGTACGCCGGGTATCTGGCCCTTGTAAGCGAGTTCCCTGAAGCAGATACGGCAAATACCGTAATCGCGCAGGTAAGCGTGCGGCCTTCCGCAGATATTGCAGCGGTTATAGCGGCGTGAGGAGAATTTCGGCTCGCGCTTCTGCTTCAAAATCATAGCTTTCTTTGCCATATTGATTCCTCCTCTTATGACCTTACGAACGGAGCGCCGATGAGCTGCAGGAGCTCTCTGGCCTCTTCATCCGTTTTAGCTGTCGTGCAGATCACTATATTCATACCGCGGATCTTGTCGATCTTGTCGTAATCGATCTCCGGGAATATAAGCTGCTCCCTGACCCCGACGGCATAGTTGCCTCTGCCGTCAAACGCGTCCGGGCTGATGCCGCGGAAGTCACGCACGCGCGGCAGTGCCACGTTAAAAAACCTGTCGATGAACTCCCACATACGATCCTGGCGGAGTGTGACCTTTGCGCCAACGGGCATGCCTTCCCTGACCTTAAAGTTCGCGACCGATTTTTTCGCACGTGTGACTACCGGAGACTGGCCGGTAATTGTCTTAATGTCGTTCACGATGGCTTCCATCATTTTCGCGTTATCTTTTGCTTCGCCGCAGCCTACGTTTACAACGACTTTTTCAATGCGAGGAATCTGCATCGGGCTCTTGTAGCCGAACTTCTTCATAAGGGCGGGCGCGACTTCCTCGAGATATTTGGTTTTCAGCCTTGTCATATCCTGTTTTCTCCCTCCCTCAGCTCTGTGCTCCGCACTTTTTGCAGACGCGGACTTTTTCTCCGCCCTCAACAAATGTCCATGCGGTGCGGGTGGGCTTATCACATTTCGGGCATATGCGCATCACTTTACATACGCGCAGTGCCGCGGGTTTCTCAATAATTCCTCCCGGATCGCCCTGTCTGCGGGGTCTGGTGTGGCGCTTTACGATGTTAACGCCCTCAACCAGTACCGTACCGTCTTTAAAGGAGGTGGACAGCACCTTTCCTCTTTTGTTTTTTTCGGCGCCGGAAATGACGACGACGGTATCGTCCTTTTTAATGCCTAAACTATTCATGCTCTACCTCCCTCAAATGACCTCGGGAGCGAGCGAGAGGATCTTCATATAATCCTTCTCCCTTAACTCCCTGGCTACGGGACCAAAGATGCGGGTACCGCGGGGGTTCCGGTCTTCTTTTATTATGACAGCCGCGTTGTCGTCAAAACGCACGTAAGTGCCGTCCGATCTGCGAATGCCTTTTGCGGAACGGACTATTACCGCTTTGACGATCTCGCCTTTTTTTACGGTTCCGCCGGGGTTTGCCTTGCGTACGGAAGCAACGACGACGTCGCCGATGTTGCCGAACTTACGCTTTGAGCCGCCCAGAACGCGAATCGTCTTAAGCTCCTTGGCGCCGGTGTTGTCGGCTACCCGGAGATACGTTTCCTGTTGAATCATGTCGTCGCCTCCTATTCAGCCTTGCGGACGATCTCGACAACACGCCACCTCTTGTCTTTCGACAGAGGGCGGGTCTCCATGACCCTGATTGTGTCGCCGACATGGCAAGCGTTGTTCTCATCGTGAGCCTTCAACTTATAGGTCCGCTTCACTATTTTTTTGTAAAGGGGGTGCGCGACACGATCTTCTATCGCAACGACGACGGTCTTGTCCATCTTATCCGATACGACTGTCCCGACCCTCGTTTTGCGGAAATTTCTATTGACCTCGTTCATAACGCTATGTCTCCTTTACTGCCTTATGCGTCGCGCTGCTCGTTCTCGCGGATGATCGTCTTGACTCTTGCAATGTCTCTTCTGACACTCTGTATCTTGAGAGGATTATCGAGCTGATTTACTGCATGCTGCATACGGAGCGTAAATAAGTTTTCCTTCAATTCGCCGAGATGCTTGTGGAGTTCCTCAAGCGACATCTGCCTGATTTCTTTTACCTTCATCTCATACACCACCTGTCTGTGGTTCCGCCTCGGCCCTGGTGACGATCTTCGTCTTCATGGGCAGCTTGTGGCTGGCGAGGCGGAGTGCTTCCTTTGCGACTTCTTCCGGGACTCCGGCTATCTCAAACATAACGCGCCCGGGTTTAACGACTGCGACCCAGTATTCCGGCGAGCCCTTACCTGAGCCCATGCGCGTCTCTGCGGGCTTCTGTGTTACGGGTTTATCGGGAAATATTTTGATCCACACCTGGCCGCCGCGCTTCGTGTAGCGTGAAATGGCAATACGTGCGGCTTCGATCTGATTGCTTTTTACCCATGAGGGCTCGACTGCTGCCAGTCCGTATTCACCATAGGTCACCTTATTTCCGCGAAGTGCTTTTCCGGTCAAGCGGCCTCTGTGCACTCTGCGGTATTTTGTTCTTTTAGGCATCAGCATCAGTTGTCGCCTCCCTCTTTCGGTACTGCGGGCGCTTCAGGGCGAGGTGCCTGAGCGGCGCTGTTCTGGCGGCCTGCAAAACCACCCTGGCCCTGCGGCCTTGAGTTGTATCCTCCCTGACCCTGGGGCCTCTGGCCGAAGCCGCCCTGTCCCTGAGGTCTGGGGTTGCTGCCGCTCTGGGGTCTCTGGGCAAAACCGCCCTGGCCCTGCGGCCTTGAGCTGTATCCTCCCTGGCCCTGGGGTCTGGGGGCGTAGCCTCCCTGCCCCTGCGGTCTGGAGTTGTATCCGCCCTGACCCTGAGGTCTTCTGTTGTAGCCGCCCCGGTCGGAGGGTCTGCGATCGCGTCTTTCACGGCGGTCGCGGCGCTGCGCTGTGTCGAGCTGCTTGTTTTCACGGAGGGTCGAACTGAGAATCTCGCCTTTGTATACCCAGACCTTGACGCCGATCCGGCCGTAAGTCGTGGCAGCTTCCGCGAAGCCGTAATCTATATCGGCGCGGAGCGTCTGCAGAGGGATCGTACCCTCGTGGTAATGCTCGCTGCGTGCGATCTCCGCTCCGCCGAGCCTTCCCGACACGGCGACCTTGATCCCTCGCGCGCCGAGTCTTGTAGCCCTCTGGATAGCCTGCTTCATCGCACGGCGGAAAGAGATCCTCTTTTCCAGCTGCTGAGCAATGTTTTCCGCGATGAGCTGCGCGGTCAGGTCGGGCGAGCGGACTTCAACTATATTCAACGCTACGGGTTTCCCGAGCATTTTCTCGAGTTGAAGGCGCAGACGCTCTATCTCCGTCCCGCCTTTGCCGATTACGACGCCGGGCCTGGCGCAATGCAGATAGATACGCACTTTCGCGCTGTCGCGTTCGATCTCTATTCTCGGGATCCCGGCGGAATAGAGTGTGCTTTTGAGAAACTTTCTGATCTTATAGTCCGAAGCCAGTAATTCGCCGACATCTTCGTTCTTAGCGTACCAGCGGGAATCCCAGTCTTTTATCACGCCTACGCGAAGGCCGTGAGGATTAACTTTCTGTCCCATATGCGCCCTCCTGCTCCTTGTCCTTTACTACGATGGTGATGTGCGAGGTCCTCTTGTTGATCCGGTAACCTCTGCCCTTGGCGCGCGGCTGATACCTCTTGATGATCGTGCCGCCGTCGGCGTAGATCTCGGAGATATACAGGTTGTCGGGATCCATTCCGAAATTGTTTTCAGCGTTCGCTATCGCGGACTTCAGGACCTTGCGAATCACTTCGGCGGCCGCCTTGGGGGTCGCTGAGAGAATTGCTAAGGCTTTTTTGGTATCTTCTCCCCGGACGATGTCACATACAAGGCGCACCTTCCTCGGGGACATTCTCACATACTGAGCACTCGCTCTGCTTTCCATGCTCTGCCTCCTCACTTCGTATTGGAGGTCTTGCCGCCTGAGTGACCTCTGTAAGTTCTGGTTGGCACGAACTCGCCAAGCTTATGACCTACCATGTCCTCTGTCACGTATACAGGAACGTGCTTGCGTCCGTCGTGGACCGCGAATGTGTGCCCGACAAAAGTAGGAAAGATCGTGGAGGCTCGTGACCAGGTACGCAGAACTTTCTTTTCGCCTGTCTTGTTCATTTCATCGACGCGCTTAAGCAGCTCGGGTGCCGCGAAAGGACCTTTTTTTATACTCCTGCTCATGTTTCAAGCCTCCTTATTTCGCGTTGCGGCGTTTTACGATGAATTTATCGTTGATGTTCTTGGTTTTTCTCGTCTTATATCCGAGCGCGGGCTTGCCCCATGGAGTAACCGGGCCGGGACGCCCTACCGGGCTCTTGCCCTCTCCGCCGCCGTGCGGGTGATCCACCGGGTTCATGACGGAGCCGCGGACTGTCGGGCGGATGCCCATGTGTCGCTTGCGCCCGGCTTTTCCTATCTGGATGTTCTCATGGTCGATGTTTCCGATCTGGCCGATCGTTGCCAGGCAGTTGATGCGCACATATCTCACCTCGCCGGAGGGGAGGCGGATCTGGGCTGTGGAACCCTCCTTAGCCATCAGCTGCGCCGAGTTGCCGGCGCTTCTGACAAGCTGACCGCCTTTTCCGGGATAGAGCTCGATATTGTGTATGATCGTTCCCACCGGGATATCGCTGATCGGCAGACAGTTGCCGGGCTTGATATCGGCTTTGGGGGATGACAGCACCTGCATTCCGGGGGTAAGTCCCACCGGCGCGAGGATGTAGCGGCGTTCACCGTCCGGATATTCGACCAGCGCGATGAAAGCGCTGCGGTTGGGATCGTATTCTATACGCAGGACAGTTCCGGGCACATCAAACTTATCGCGCTTGAAATCGATAATGCGATAAATCTTTTTGCCGCCGCCGCCGTGATGTCGGACCGTGATGCGCCCGTATGAATTGCGCCCGGCGTTTTTGTGCAGCGTCTGAGTCAGTCTGCGCTCGGGTCCGGCCTTTTTGTCGACACCTTCGAAGGCTGAAACAGTCATGTGCCTCCTCGACGGCGTTGTCGGTTTGTAGCTTTTAATGGCCATGTGTTTTCAACCTCCTTATACCATGCCCTCAAAGAAATCCAGCCCCTTAGAGTCGGGCGAAAGAGTGACCATCGCCTTTTTTCTTTTAGGTCTGCGGCCTTCAGGGTAACGTCCGGTCTGTTTTACTTTCCCTTTGATGTTCATTGTCGTAATTTTATCGACTTTGACCTTAAAGATCTCTTCTATGGCCTTTTTGATCTCGGGCTTCGTCGAGCCGGGCATGACTTCAAAAACGTATTTCTTGTTTTCGATATCCGCCATTGAGCGCTCGGTGATCACAGGCCGGCGGATGATATCGTATGAAGATTTCATGCGAACACCTCCTCTATCGCGGTCAGGGCGGCTTTGTCAACGATCAGGCTGTCACTGTTGAGAATGTCATACGTGTTGATGATCGTTGAGATGGTGGTTGTGACGCCCGGGATATTGCGCGCGCTCTTAATAACGTTTGTGCGGATCTCCGGCATCACAACGAGCGACTTCCTGCCGGCCCCGAGCTTCTCGATAAAGCCGACAAACGACTTTGTTTTGATCTCGTCCATATTCAGAACATCGATCACGAAGATCCTGCCTTCCGCCGCCTTTGCGGAGAGTGCGCTGCGAATGGCGAGGCGTTTTTGCTTTTTATTCATGCTGTAGCTGTAATCTCTGGGCTTCGGTGCGAATGCGACACCGCCGTGCGTATAGTGCGGCCCTCTGGATGAGCCCTGGCGGGCACGGCCCGTACCCTTCTGGCGATAAGGTTTGATACCGCCGCCGCTGACCTCTGCTCTTGTCAGCGCGCTCTGAGTACCCTGATGGTGATTCGCTAGATAGTTTTTGACCGCTTCATGCATGACGCTCTTGTTGGGTTCTATACCGAAAACGGCTTCAGAGAGCTCGATTTCGCCAACCTGCACGCCTGCCATATTATATACAGTTGCTTTGGGCATCTAAATCTCTCCTTTCTCAGCCGCGGGCCGACTTCTTCTGCAGGTTAACGCGCGTGGGTGCGGATGAAGCCTTCTTCTCTTTGGCGACCTTAACTGAATTCTTGACATAAACGATCCCGCCCTTGGGGCCCGGTATCGCGCCCCGCACGACGAGCATATTAAATTCGCTGTCAACTTTTACGACGTCGAGATTCTGCACCGTGACCTGTTCAACGCCCATCTGACCGGCGCCTATCTTGCCCTTGAATATCCTTGACGGGTCTGTGCCGGATCCCATCGAGCCTGCGTGGCGGTGGACCGGGCCGCCGCCGTGGGAAGTGGGGGTGCGGTGCGCACCGTGGCGCTTTATAACGCCCGCGTAGCCCTTACCTTTGCTGATCCCTGTCACATCGACCCTGTCGCCGACGGCGAACACGTCCGACGTGATAGTGTCACCCACGTTCAGATCGTCGGCATTCTCAAGCCTGAATTCTTTGAGATGCTTTTTCATGGGAACCTGGGCCTTTTTTAAATGGCCGATCTCGGGCTTGGTGAGTTTTCTTTCTTTGACGTCCTCAAAGCCGAGCTGGACCGAGCTGTAAGAATCCTTTTCGGGCGTCTTTTTCTGGACGACAACGCAGGGGCCGGCTTCGATGACCGTAACGGGAACGACTTTTCCGCTCTCGTCAAATATCTGTGTCATGCCGACTTTTCTGCCGATTATCGCTTTTTTCATTTGCTTTCCTCCTTGTCGGTTATTGGTTGGCGGCAGCCAACTTGACCTTTCCGCTGCTGCGGACCGGCGGGGATACTATTAAAGTTTTATCTCAATCTCAACGCCGGCGGGAAGATTCAGCGACATGAGGGCCTCTGTAGTCTTCTGGTTCGGCCTGAGGATATCGATCAGCCTTTTGTGTGTGCGGCGCTCAAACTGCTCGCGGCTGTCCTTGTATTTGTGGACCGCACGAAGTATTGTTACGATCTCGGTTTTTGTCGGCAGGGGGATCGGTCCGCTTACAAGAGCGCCGGTGCGCTTAGCGGTTTCAACGATCTTCTCAGCGCTCTGATCAATAAGCTGATGATCATACGCCTTGAGCTTGATTCGGATCATCTCTTTATTGGGTGCCATTTTTCTTTTCCTCCATTTCGTACGTCTGCGGCGCACGGGGAATCATACTTTATTCTACCACGAAGCCGTGTGTATCTAACCTTGCAGAACAAAAAACCGACTTTTAGGCCGGTGATGATTCCACAGCCGCCCGATTAACGGACATACTCCCCGAAAGTTACCGGCTTAAGCCGCAATCTCCCGGTTCATCGCACCGTTCGGGTCATTCGGGCCCCGAACTGCCCTATGCGATTAGGCTCGAAATGCATGCTTTTTGACGCCTGCATTTGAGCGCTCCGACAGTATATCAAAGGCTCCCTCAGTTTGTCAAGAGGGAGCCTGATGATTATTTAAATATATTCCGCGAGTGCGATCACAGCCGGACGGCAGCTATATGAGATCAAGTGTTGTCTTTTTTGTCCTGTCCGCAGGCTTCCGTCTTGTTTTCAGCGGACTTCTCCGCCAGCTTTCTCCTCTTTTTCGCCTGTATGTTCAACACGATGAATACGACCGCTACGATGACCGCCGGGATTATGATAACGGGGATGGCCGATACGATAAATACGCCGATGTTCTTTCCCGCATCTATAACCCATTTGACCGAATCTTTGAAGGCGTCTGCTATGCGCTCACCGTATGTGCGCTGTATGCTGGGCGTCTCGCGTATCACTGCAACTTCCTGAATATTAAGGTTGATCGTACTGTAGTCCACCTGGTTGTCATAGTAGCGCAGTGTTGAAGTCAATGATTCCTTCTCATACCGGATCTGTGACAGGCGTGTCTCGATCGTGATGATGTCCTCGACCGTATCCGCTTTCTTGAGCAGCTCAAGAAGCCTCGCCTCTTCCGTTTTGTAGGCCTCGAGCCGTGATTCTACGTCGGTGTACTGCGCCGTGATGTTCTGTGCGTCTTCCGAGGACTGCTTCACATAGCCGAGCGCCTTCATGCCGCCGATCATAGCGCCGTAACGGTCCGCGGGTACGCGAATAATGAAGCTTGCGTATCGTGAGGTCGTATCGGAATAGTACGATTGATAATATGTGTTTCCGGCAACTTTGGATGACTGCAAAAACGCGCCGTTTGCGGCTATCATCTCGTTGAGAGTCTCAAGCGTGCCGTCAAAGTCGAGTGTCTCGATCTCGACCCAGGCGGTATATATCATTTTCTCATCGGGTTGTATATTGTTGTTTATTCCCGATACGTCCAGACCGCTCGCGCCTTCCAGGGAATCCTTGCCCATCTCCTGCCTGGCCGGTTCTACCGGAGCAGCCGCGGGGGCAGTTCCGTATCCTCCGGTCGAAGAGGCGTATTCGTACGCGACCGAATCATCGGACTTATATCCCATCGATGACATGCAACCCGCAAGGATCGCCAGAGACAGGATAAGAACGCAGACTGCAGCAGTGGCCTTTTTCACAATTTTTGCCCCCTTTATTTCCCGTTGATGCTCATATGACGGAATTACCTGCAAAAATGTTCCCGGAAAAGATTTATTTCTTCAGTGTAGGCACCGCTTTCTGATAGAACGAAAGGATAATATCCCCGTCTCCGGGTCTGAGGCAGCGGCGGGGGATTATGTTTACGGACTTGCTGTTCGGGTAGATCATAATGCATTTTGGGTCCATATCCAGCCGCTGGATACTTTCCCAGCGGCATTTCGAAAATTCTTTGCCACGCCGGACTTCGACTCCTTGTTCGGTAAACGTATAGCTGAGGTTTCTCAGGCCCGCGCTGATCTTCCTGTAACCTGTCCGCGACGTGAACGGCCAGACTGCCAGCGATATGATGAGGGCGGCCGCGGGTATGATGAGTGCCAGCCATATCGACGCTTTCAGCAGGGCGCAGATCAGTATGGCGGCGATCTCCCCGGCTATCACCGACAACAACACCACGCGCCACCTTATCCGGCGCGTTGCCCGCGCATATTCTTCAAAGGTCAGGCGGTCGACGACCGCCGTCACAGCGGTTTTTGCCATGTTGTATCCCCTTTAATATGCAAACCCCCAGATTATGGAGCATTTTGCCTCGCGCCCGCAGACCGGGCAATTATCCGATATGTGCTCCTGGTCAAACGGCATGCATCGCGAGGACACTCCAGCCACTTCTTTCATCTTAAGCTCGCACTCAAGATCGCCGCACCACATCGTCTTTATAAAGCCGATCTCGTTTTTCGCTATCGCGACTGCTTCTTCAAACGTAGATGCAGTCCTGATGTTTGAATGGAGATGATCGTACGCTCTTTTATACATATCACCCTGGATCGTCGTGAGCATCCCGGTCGCTGCGCGGCATACATCGTCCAGGCTAACGGAGATCTTTTCCCCGTTGTCACGGCGCACGAGGACGCACCTGTTTTCGGCTATATCCTTCGGTCCGATCTCTGCGCGCAGGGGTATACCTTTCATCTCGTTCTGCGCAAACTTCCAGCCGGGGCTCTGGTCGCTCAGATCGACCTTTGCGCGCAGCCCTGCGTCGGTCAGTGCCCCGCAGAGCGACATCGCGGCTTCGGCAACACCCGCTTTGTGAGTGGCGATCGGTATAACGACTACCTGGACCGGAGCGATCACAGGCGGCAGAACCAGGCCGTTATCGTCGCCGTGCGTCATTATGATACCGCCGATAGTGCGCGTCGACAGGCCCCACGAAGTCTGGAAAGGAGCTCTGAGCTTATTGTCCTTATCGGTAAAGCATATATCGAATGCCTTTGCGAATCCGTCGCCGAAATAATGGGACGTACCTCCCTGGAGGGCCTTGCCGTCGTGCATCATACACTCGACCGTGTACGTGGCTTCGGCTCCTGCGAACTTTTCTTTATCGGTCTTTCGTCCGCGTATGACGGGCATGGCCATGCAGTTCTCCGCCACGTCCGCGTATATTTCGAGCATACGGAGCGTCTCCTCTTTTGCCTCCTCGGCCGTAGCGTGGAGAGTATGTCCCTCCTGCCACAGGAACTCCCTGCCTCGCAGGAACGGCCGCGTCGTCTTCTCCCAGCGCACGACGGAACACCACTGATTATAAAGCATCGGCAGATCCCGCCAGGACTGCAGAACGTGCTGCCAGTGTTCGCAAAACAGCGTCTCGGACGTGGGGCGCACACAAAGCCGTTCCGGCAGCTTCTCTTCCCCGCCCATTGTCACCCATGCCACCTCCGGAGCAAAACCTTCGACGTGGTCCTTCTCCTTCTGCAGCAGGGATTCCGGGATAAGCAGCGGCATCTGCACGTTCTGATGTCCCGTCTGCTTGAAGCGTCTGTCGAGCTGCGACTGAATATTCTCCCAAATGGCAAACCCGTACGGCCTCATGACGGTAAGTCCCTTGACACTTGAATAATCGATCAGTTCGGCCTTTGTCACAACGTCCGTATACCATTGTGCAAAGTCTTCTTTCATGGAGGTTATACGCTCCACCTGCTTTTTTTCGCCTGCCATTAAAAATGTTCCTTTCGACCGGTAGTACACCAAATATTAATCAATATTATATATTCCTCAGGAAATTGTCAATACAATCCCCCGGAGCATATGCTGTCTCGAATGACGCGGCCGCAGGCCGTAAAAACCAGCGGGAGGCTCATATGAACAACTTGAGTTTGAACGGATTTTTCCTCGGCGCCAACACGCCGGCCGGATTCCTTTCACTTTACGGTTCGGAGCTGTCGGGCTATGACAGGAAATACATATTAAAAGGCAGCCCCGGCTGCGGCAAATCAACTTTTATGCTCAGATGCGCAAAGGTGCTTGAGGAAAAAGGGGCGCAGGTCGAGTATATACTCTGCTCCTCGGATCCCGACAGCCTTGACGGAGTGCTGATACCTTCACTCGGCACAGCGATAGTCGACGGCACTTTCCCCCACGTTGCCGAACCCGATTATCCCCTGGCAGGCGAATACTACGTTGATTTCGGTGCATTCTGCGATATCGCAGCCCTAAGGGGAATTAAAGAGGAGATCCGGGCAATTACCGACGAATACCATGCCGTTTACGGAAGAATTTACGGTTTGCTGCGCGCTGCAGGAGCGCTTCACAAAGAACGTGTGAATACGGTAAGGTCGATCTCGCGCGGACTTGAATTCCGCGCCGGGGGCCTCATAAAAAAACTGATCGGAAAAAAGAACGGCGATACCCAAGGTAAAGAGAGACTGAGGTTTTTATCCACAATATGTTCACGCGGTATCATACATCAGTATGAGGCCGCGCGTGCCCTGTGTTCGAAGATCTATGAGATACGCACAGATCACGATCTCGGCGGAGATCTGATCGCGGCAATACGCGGCGCCGCACTGGATGCGGGGCACGACGTGATAAGCTGCCCGTCACCCTGGGATCCAGGGGGACAGCCGATGCATCTGCTGATCCCGTCGCTCGATCTGGGGTTTCTGATGACAGGGAAAACGGATCCTCCCGAGAAAGGAAGCTTCAGGCGCATTCTCACCGACCGGACTGTCGACGGCTCCGAACTGTCACGGCAGCGGCCGTATCTTCGCTCCCTGCGTCAGAGCGAGAACGCCGTCGTTCTCCTCGCCGTCGATATACTGGCGCAGGCGAAAAACATACACGACCGGCTTGAGGCTCTGTATAATCCCCATATTGACTTCGGGCGTGTTTTGCAGTCTGCGGAAAGACTCGCCGGTGAACTTGCGCGTGGACTGTAATATATGGCCGTCCCGCTTATTGCCGGCCATGATCTTATATGCTCCTGCATATATCTCGGCCGCCCGGTTTTGCTCCGGACGGCCGATTAGTATAATCAGGTATATGCGGCTGAAGGATTGTCGCCCGTTTTTTTAATTGTCGATCACAAGCTTTCGCGTCTCCCATCTGCCCCTCAGGTAATAGACCCACCCGACTATCGCCGACATGTACGGCGAAAACGCCATCGCGATCCAATACCCCAAAGCGTCCAGGCCGAAAGCCCGGCCGAGCAGCAGGCCAAGCCCTGCCCTGCCGATAACTGCTTCAAATCCGGATATCGCAAAGCTCATCCCGGCGTCTCCGGCGGCGGTTATGACTGCGACGGGGCCCACACCTGTGACAAAACCGAAGAACATCGCACTCAAAACGATCACATATGTATGAGAAAGCTCGAGCGTGCCCGGATCCGACGTGAATATTCCGAATATCCGAGCCGGAAACAAGAGCAGCGCGGCGCTGATGATCAAAATGCATACGGCGCTCCATCCGGTCGAGATTAGCGTCACTCTCCTGACCCGGTCCGGTTTTCCCGCGCCGAGGTTTTGACCGTCCATCGCGGTCGCTGATTCGCTGAGGGTATTCGTGAACGTCGACTGCAGGCCTCCGATCTTCTGGCCTACTCCGCCGACAGCCGCATAGGTCACGCCAAATGAGTTCACTTGTGAGTTGATGATCAGATTTGACATTATCTGCACGCCGGAGCGCAGGGTAAGGGGCATGCCCATCTTCAACAGAGGTAAGAGTATGGTCCTGTCCGGTCTGAAACTATTCAGACCGAAATCAAAGTGAAATGACTCCTTGTGTTTGAACAGATATACGATCGATATTATGAATGCTGCGCCCTGACCTGTAACGACGGCAAGACCCGCGCCGAAACCGCCCCAGCGAAAACCGGCCACGAACAGAAAACACAGCAAAACGTTGATGACGGCGGATACAGCCGTGAACATCATCGGGTGCTTCGAGTCTCCCATGCCGCGAAGTGTCGCACTGACGGCGTTAAAACCGAACGAAAACACTATACCCGAAAAACACAGGGTGCAGAAAGCGTAGGTATCGTTCCAGGCCTCGTCCGGAGTGTTCATCCACATGAGCAGGTTTTCTGTCAGAGACAGGCTTATGACCGTAACGGCTGCAGCGCACAAAAGTAGAAGCGAATACATGTTTCCGATGATCTTGCTCACCGTCTTCATGTTCTTCGCGCCTACGCACTGCGAGATCATGATCTGCCCGGCCATTGCAAAGCCCATACAGATGCATGTGATGAAAAACGTCAGATCGCCGCCGATCGACATAGCGGCGATCCCTCCGCTCCCGGCAAAACGCCCGACAATTATCATATCCAGCGTACCGTAGCCGGTCAACATGAGATTAGCCAGGGCATATGGGTACGAGAATCTGAGCAGCTGTTTTGACACACTGCCCTGCGTCAGGTCGTTTACCACGGAGCGCTTTCCAGTCATGCCGGGCAGTATCCTTTCACGACATATAACAGAACGATTAGGTCAGGAGAGCTTTTCCTCGTTTTGTATCATCTCAAGCGTAACGTCTGAATGAGGCGCGTTGATCTCCTCGAAGTCGCGATATATCTCGAGCCCGGAGCCTGCGGGAATAAGTTTTCCTATTATAACGTTCTCCTTCAACCCCTGAAGCCTGTCTACTTTGCCTTTAATCGCCGCTTCGGTGAGCACTTTTGTCGTCTCCTGGAATGACGCAGCGGAAAGGAAAGAGTCCGTGGCGAGCGACGCCTTGGTTATGCCCATCAGAAGGACCGTCCCGGTGGCCGGTCGGAGCTCGATACCCTCCTCCTCCGCGCGTTTGCGGATACGCTCGTTTTCGTCTTCAAAGCGGAATATATCCACAGCCGCACCGGTAAGCAGATCGGTGTCCCCCGCGTCCTCGACCCTGATTTTGCGCATCATTTGGCGGACTATGACCTCGATATGCTTGTCGTTGATATCGACACCCTGCTGTTTGTACACTTTCTGAACTTCCTGGGTCAGGTACTCCTGGACCGCCTCGACACCGCGGATGCTCAGGATGTCATGCGGGTTAAGAACGCCGTCCGTGAGTTCGTCGCCCTTGTTTATCGTATCCCCGTTTGAGACCTTCAGCCTGACGCTGTAAGGCACGTGGTGTGTGACGACCTCGCCGTCGTCTGCTACGATACTGACGGCCCGTACGCTGCCGCGGCGCCCTTCCTCGATCTGGACGATGCCGGTGACCTCAGCCAGGATCGCCATCTTCTTCGGCTTTCTGGCCTCAAATAACTCCTCAACTCTCGGAAGGCCCTGGGTAATATCGTCTCCCGCCACGCCCCCAGTATGGAATGTGCGCATCGTCAGCTGCGTACCCGGTTCGCCTATCGACTGCGCGGCGATTATCCCTACGGCCTCGCCTTCGCCCACCTCTTCGTTGGTGGCAAGGTTCATACCGTAACACCGGGCGCACACCCCGCTTCTGGACCTGCAGCCGAGGACCGAGCGTATTTCAATGGAATGGATGCCCTTGGCCGCCAGGATCTCCGCGTCCTCTTCGGTAAACAGATGGTACTTGTCAAACAGGACTTCGCCGGTTTCCGGATCCACAACGTCCGCGACCGGGTAACGGCCTTTGATGCGGTTTGCGAAGCTCTCGATAACGTGATCTCCGCCGGTCATCTCTCTTACCGTGATGCCCTTTTCAGTACCGCAGTCCTTCTCCCTTATGATGACTTCCTGCGCTACGTCGACAAGCCGCCTTGTCAGGTAACCCGAGTCGGCGGTGCGGAGCGCCGTATCGGCAAGGCCCTTTCGCGCGCCTCTGGAAGAGATGAAGTATTCAAGGACGCTCAGCCCTTCGCGGAAGTTTGACTTAATCGGGATCTCGATCGTGCGGCCGGACGTATCGGCCATCAGGCCGCGCATACCCGCGAGCTGCCTGATCTGATTCATGCTGCCGCGCGCTCCGGAGTTTGCCATCATATATATGGGGTTGAAGTGGTCAAGCGAGCCCTGCAGGGCGTCGGTGACGTCTTTTGTGGTCTGCTCCCATTCCTTGACGACCAGTCTGTACCGCTCGTCGTTCGTGATTAGGCCTCGCTTGTACTGGCGATCGATCTTGACGACCTGCTCTTCGGCAGCCTCGATCAGTTTCCTTTTTATATCGGGGACCGTCATATCGGAGATCGAGATCGTGATCGCGCCCTTAGTGGAATACTTGAAGCCCTGGGCCTTGATATTGTCGAGCACTTCCGCCGAGACGGTGAAACCGTGTTTGTGTATACAGCGCTCTATTATGGTTCCCAACTGCTTTTTTGTACAGACAAAGTTTACTTCAAGGTCGAGTTCGTGTTCGGGGTCATTCCTGTCCACAAAACCCAGGTCCTGAGGTATCGGTTCATTAAATATGAGGCGGCCGACCGTGGCATTTATCAGCCCGGTCTTCTTTACCCCGTTTATCTCACGCGTAACGCGCACGCGAATGGGCGAGTGGATATCGACCTCGCCGGCGTCATACGCCATCATGGCCTCGTCGACGCACGAGAACACTTTGCCGGTCCCTTTCCCTTCGCGCTCATAGGTCAGATAGTAAGACCCCAATACCATATCCTGCGTAGGCACGGTTACGGGCTGGCCGTCCTGCGGGCGCAGAAGGTTGTTTGCGGAGAGCATTAAGATCCGCGCCTCAGCCTGCGCTTCGGCGGACAGGGGGACGTGCACCGCCATCTGGTCACCGTCAAAGTCCGCATTATATGCCGTACAAACGAGCGGGTGCAGCCTGAGCGCGCGCCCCTCGACAAGTACCGGCTCGAACGCCTGTATTCCCAGGCGGTGGAGAGTGGGGGCGCGGTTAAGAAGCACGGGATGGCCGGTGATTATGGTCTCAAGAGCGTCCCACACTTCGGTGCGCCCGCGGTCGATCATTTTTTTTGCGCTCTTGATGTTGTTGGATATGCCGTCCTCCACGAGTTTCTTCATGACGAAAGGACGGAAGAGCTCAAGAGCCATCTCTTTGGGCAGACCGCACTGGTATATTTTCAGATCCGGGCCTACGACGATGACGCTGCGCCCAGAATAGTCGACGCGCTTTCCGAGCAGGTTCTGTCTGAAACGGCCCTGTTTTCCCTTCAACATGTCGGACAGAGACTTGAGAGCGCGGTTGTTGGCGCCCGTTACGGCCCTGCCGCGCCGCCCGTTATCGATCAGGGCGTCCACAGCCTCCTGCAGCATGCGCTTCTCGTTTCGAACGATGATGTCGGGCGCGTTCAGCGCGATCAGTCTCTTGAGGCGGTTATTGCGGTTTATCACGCGGCGGTACAGATCGTTAAGGTCGCTTGTCGCGAAGCGCCCTCCGTCCAGCTGGACCATTGGGCGAAGCTCGGGCGGAATGACGGGCACTGTCGTGATGATCATCCACTCGGGGCGGTTGCCCGACTGGTTGAAGGATTCGACGACCTCCAGCCGCTTGATGATGCGCAGCTTCTTTTGTCCCGAAGCCGCAGCCATCTCCTCGCGGAGCTGTGCCGCGAGCTTTTCGGGGTCTATTCCGGCCAGGAGCTCGCGGATAGCCTCGGCCCCCATGCCCGCTTTAAAGTCGTCTTCATATTTCTCTTTGAAGTCCCTGTATTCCTTATCCGTCAGGATCTGCTGCTTCTCGAGCGGGGTATTGCCGGGGTCTGTGACTATATACGCGGCAAAGTACAGCACTTTCTCGAGGATCCGCGGTGACAGGTCAAGTAAAAGGCCCATGCGGGACGGTATCCCCTTGAAATACCATATATGGGACACGGGGGCCGCCAGCTCTATATGCCCCATGCGCTCGCGGCGCACTTTCGCCCGCGTGATCTCAACGCCGCAGCGGTCGCAGACTTTCCCTTTATAGCGTATCTTCTTATATTTGCCGCAGCGGCACTCCCAGTCTTTGGTCGGTCCGAAGATATTTTCGCAGAACAGGCCTTCCGGCTCCGGTTTGAGCGTGCGGTAGTTGATGGTCTCGGGCTTTTTGACCTCGCCGCAGGACCAGGACTTTATCATCTCGGGGGATGCCACCCCAATGCGTATCGCGTCAAACGTAGCGTAGCTCATATGCAAACTCCCTTTTCTTAATTGTCCTGATCATCAATGTCAGGATCGTCTTCAAAAGCGAGATCATAGTTATCGTCGGGATCCTCAATCACATAGCCGCCGTCTTCAAGCTCCTCTTCCTCGGCTATATAACTCTCTCCCTCGACATCATTGGCGTGGGCAGTGAGCAGCGGGTATCCGTCCTCGTCGTCCTCGTTGATGAGTTCGATCTCGTCGCCGTTTTTATCGAGCACGCGAATATCCAGGCAAAGTGATTGCAGCTCTTTCACAAGGACTTTAAATGACTCGGGAACTCCGGGTTTCGGGACGTTGTGCCCTTTTACGATCGACTCGTACGTCTTCACCCTGCCCGCTACGTCGTCTGATTTGACTGTCAGTATCTCTTGCAGCGTATAAGAAGCTCCGTACGCCTCGAGGGCCCAGACCTCCATTTCGCCGAATCTCTGGCCGCCGAACTGGGCCTTTCCGCCGAGGGGCTGCTGTGTCACAAGCGAATACGGACCCGTCGAGCGGGCATGGATCTTGTCGTCCACGAGGTGGTGAAGCTTGAGAAAATATACGTAACCTACGGTCACCGGGTTGTCAAATTCCTCTCCGGTGCGGCCGTCGTAGAGTATGCTCTTTCCGTCTTCTCTGAGTCCGGCAAGTTTTAACGTCTCCTCGATGTCCTTTTCGTTGGCTCCGTCAAATATAGGCGATGCTACCTTCCATCCCAGAGCCTTTGCCGCGTATCCGAGGTGGACCTCAAGGACCTGTCCTATATTCATTCGGGACGGTACGCCGAGGGGGTTTAAGACTATATCGAGCGGCGTTCCGTCCGGCATATAAGGCATATCCTCCTGCGGAAGGATGCGCGACACAACGCCCTTGTTTCCGTGCCGGCCGGCCATCTTGTCGCCGACGGAGATCTTTCTCTTTTTCGCGATATAGCATCTGACGACTTTATTGACACCCGGGTTCATCTCGTCGCCGTTTTCACGCGTGAATACCTTCACGTCGACTACTATGCCGCTCTCGCCGTGAGGAACTTTGAGCGATGAGTCGCGCACTTCACGCGCTTTTTCACCGAATATGGCTCGCAGAAGCCTCTCCTCGGCCGTCAGCTCCGTCTCTCCCTTGGGTGTCACCTTGCCGACAAGTATGTCGCCCGAGCGCACCTCCGCGCCGATGCGTATAACCCCGTTCTCGTCAAGATCCTTCAGGGCGTCCTCTCCGACGTTCGGGATGTCACGCGTTATCTCTTCCGGCCCCAGTTTCGTGTCTCTGGCGTCGGTCTCATATTCCTCGATGTGAATCGACGTAAAAACGTCGTCGCGCATCAAACGCTCGTTGATCAGGATAGCGTCCTCGTAGTTGTAGCCCTCCCATGTCATGAAACCCATCAGTACGTTGCGCCCCAGTGAGATCTCCCCCTCGCAGGTCGAGGGGCCGTCGGCAAGAACGTCGTTCTTATGCACTATGTCTCCGACGTCCACAATCGGATGCTGGTTTATGCAGGTGCCCTGGTTTGAGCGGGAGAATTTCGTAAGCTCATGGACCTTTGTTCCTATGCCGTCATACTGGACCGTTATCGCGTCGGCGCTCACTCTCGTAACGACACCGTCACCCTCCGCAAGGACGACGACAGCCGAATCCAGCGCTGCCCTGTGTTCGATGCCCGTGGCGACGAGCGGTGCTTCAGTCACAAGAAGAGGGACGGCCTGTCGCTGCATGTTTGAGCCCATCAAAGCGCGGTTGGCGTCATCGTTTTCAAGGAACGGGATCATGGCCGTTGCGACGGAGACCATCATCTTGGGCGATACGTCCACGAAATCGATCATGTCGCTGTCAACTTCAAGTATCTCGTTTCTATGCCGCGCAGTTATGCGTTTGTTCAGAAGACGGCCCTCCTCGTCAAGCGGCTCGTTCGCCTGGGCGACGGTATATTCGTCTTCCTCATCGGCTGACATATATACGACCTCGTCGGTCAGTTTTCCCGTGGCTTTATCGACCCTGCGATATGGTGCTTCGATAAAACCGTAATCGTTTATACGGGCATAGGTTGCGAGATAGGAGATCAGTCCGATGTTCGGGCCCTCCGGCGTCTCGATCGGGCACATACGGCCGTAGTGGCTGTAGTGAACGTCGCGCACTTCGAAGTTCGCGCGCTCTCTCGAGAGCCCCCCGGGACCCAGTGCGGACATTCTGCGCTTGTGCGTAAGCTCCGCGAGGGGATTCGTCTGATCCATGAACTGCGAAAGCGGCGAAGAGCCGAAGAATTCCTTTATGACAGCCATCACCGGCCGTATGTTTATCAGTGACTGAGGCGTGACGATATCAAGGTCCTGGATCGTCATTCTCTCGCGGATGACGCGCTCCATGCGGGTGAAGCCGACTCTGAACTGATTCTGCAGAAGCTCGCCCACGCTGCGCAGGCGCCTATTGCCGAGATGGTCGATATCGTCCACCGTCCCGACTCCGTGGGCCACGCAATTGAGGTAGTTGATAGAAGCCAGTATGTCCTCCGGCGTAATATTCTTGCTGATAAGCTCGTCGCGGCGCCTGGTCACTCTTTCTATTATCTCTTCTTCGCTGCCGCCTTCGTCCAGTATCTCCCTGAGCACCCCGAAAGAGACCTTTTCGTTTATGCCGCAGATCTCGGGATCGAATGTTACAAAATCGGCCATATTCACGGTCCCGTTAGAGAAGACCCGTACAAGCTTGCCGTCGACCTTGAGAATTACGGCGTTCACGCCTCTGCGCTCGATCTCAAGCGCCCGGTCCTTGCGGAGCGTCTCCCCTGCTTCGGCAATGATCTCTCCTGTCAGAGGATCTGCGACAGCTTCAGCCAGCGTGTGGCCGGTGATGCGCGCGCTTAAGGCAAGCTTCTTGTTGAATTTATAACGGCCGACTCTGAAGAGGTCATATCTGCGAGGTTCGAAAAACAGACCGTCAAGGTGAGCCTGTGCGTTCTCGAGAACAGGGGGTTCCCCGGGCCTCAAACGCCTGTAGATCTCAAGGAGAGCTTCTTCCCTGTCTTTGCAGGTGTCCTTTTCAAGTGACGCGAGAATGCGCTCGTCGCTGCCGAACATCTCCTTTATTTCCTCGTCGGTCGACACACCCAGAGCCCTGATGAGAGTGGTCACGGGAAGTTTGCGGTTCTTATCGATACGCACATAGAAAACGTCCTGAGCGTCTGTCTCATACTCGAGCCACGCGCCTCTGTACGGTATCACCGTAGCGCTGTAGATCCATATGTCCGACTTGTCCGGCTTCTTTTCATAATACATCCCGGGTGAACGCACGACCTGCGACACGATGACGCGCTCGGCTCCGTTTATGACAAACGTGCCGGATGGCGTCATCAGGGGGAAATCCCCCATAAAGATCTCCTGCTCTTTCATTTCTCCAGTTTCTTTATTTCGCAGGTTTACCTTTACTTTCAGCGGGGCCGCATAAGTAGCGTCGCGCACCTTGCACTCCTCGACTGTATACTTTGTCTTGCTCTCAAGAGTATAGTCGAGGAACGTCAGCTCAAGATTTCCCGAAAAGTCCGTGATCGAGGATACATCGCGAAAAACTTCCCTGAGGCCGACGTCGAGAAACCACTGGTATGATTTCTTCTGCACCTCAAGAAAGTTCGGAATCTCTAATATCTCTTCCATCCTGGAGAAAGATTTCCGTTTCGTACGCCCGCACTGCACGTCCTTTACGTTTACCATACTTCGTTTCTCTCCATTCCATCCGGTCTTGTGTAGATACTCCCGGCACCGTTGTTGTTATTACCGATAAAGTATTGAAAAATATGAAGCTGCGTAGTATTCTTATCTTGCTATTAATATGGGGTGATAGCAGCTATTATCTGTGTGTATAAAGGCTATTCATTGTATCATACGAAGTCCTCCGCTGTCAAGAGAAGCGGAGGACTTTTTTAGTATTTCAGAACGTATTGTTTACTTTGGCAAAAAATCATACTATACGGGCAATAAGCCTGTGGACTGCGACAATCGGATCGTCCGCTCCGCGTGACTTCGCGGGTTCAATCCGACGCCGGCTTTCCGAGTTCTTTCGTCTTCTTAAAGGCCGCGGTCACCGCCGTCATAGCCGCCGAGCGGAATCCGCAGTCCTCGAGCGCGTGGACCCCCGCTATGGTGCTCCCACCGGGGCTGCACACCGCGTCCTTGAGGGCTCCCGGGTGCTGCTTGCTCTCTATCGCGAGCTTTGCAGCCCCCAGAACGGTCTGCTCCGCGTAGAGCAGGGCTTTGGCTCGCGGCAGACCGCACTCGACAGCTCCGTCCGCCAGGGCCTCAATGAACATATATACGAATGCCGGGCCGCAGCCCGAGAGGGCGCTGGCGGCGTCGATCAGTTCTTCGTTTAGCCTGTCGGGTTTTCCGGCGGCGGAGAGGATTTTCAAAAATTCCGCCATCTCCTCCTCTTCGACATTGTCCGAAGGAGCGTACAGAGTCAGGCCCTCTCCCACCAGCGCCGGAGTGTTAGGCATTATACGTATAACGGGGTAATCCCCGCCCGCCATCGCCCGTACAGAGGCTATCGTCACACCCGCTGCCATTGACACTATAATGAAACGGTCTTTTCTGTTTTTAAGTATCGGTGATATGCCGCCGAGGACCTCGGGCAGGACCTGCGGCTTTACCGCAAGGATGACATATCTGCACGAAGCGGCGATCGTATCGTTGTCGCAAGACTTTGCGCCCAAACTCTCGGCAAGCCGGCTCGACTGCCCGGGTAAGGCGTCACTGAGCGCAATTGTTTCGGCATATACGGAACGCGCCGCTGCCTGCGCCATCGCACCGCCCATATTTCCGCATCCGATAAAGCCGTAACGTATGTCCATACATTCACCTCTCCGATTAGATACATTTATAATTTTCTCTTGTTGTTGTGTTCTCCCGCGAGCGGTCGTCATATCCCCCGCTCCGCGCGGCCGTAACCGCTAAAACAGACCGCTTATAAATTTATACCTCACCGCCGGTGAAAAAGCAACACGGCTGTACCTGTTTTGAGCCCGGACGTGCAGATAATCTGTCTCAGCCGCGGCGCGTCGACCCCGGGAGCAAACAGAAAGGCCTGCGAATATGTCCGGCAGATGAAAATTACATACCGCTGCATTTTCTTAACTTGACAAAAATGAATGAAACGTGTATAATGCGAAATTAAAAGAAAAGATAATAACGATGAGATAGAGGCGCGCCGTGCAATCAGTACCCGCTGCCAATGAGGATACAGGTCCTCAGCCGCGGTGAAAGGTGCAGGCGCCGAAGGAGATTCTCCCTGTAGAGGATCTGCCTGGGCGGTGGAATAACATCCTTCCGACTGTCGCTGTTAGCGGAGCACTATCGTATTGTTACCGTATAGTTCGCTGCTGCGGTCAACCGCGCAGGCTGAGCTCAAATGAAATGGTACGAAACTGATCCGTGGCGGTCAGTTTCGTTTTTTCTTTTCTAATACTCTATAGCAGGAGGAATCGCATATGACGACCCGGGAAAGAGCTATGCTGCACCCCAATTACTCTGTCGATGACCGAGGGCACTTTTGCATCGGCGGCGTTGACAGCGTGATGCTGGCAAAAAAATACGGCACCCCCCTGTACGTACTTGATGAAGACGCTGTTCGAAGGAACTGCAGAACGTACTATTCATCGGTGAAAAAACACTTCCCTCCGGGTTCGACCGCGATATACGCCAGCAAAGCCCTTTCGTTTAAACGCATATATCCCGTGATAAACGAAGAGGGCCTCGGGGCGGACGTAGCTTCTGCCGGGGAACTGTATATAGCAAAGAGCGCCGGCTTCCCGATGGAAAAAATACTGTTCCACGGAAACGGCAAGAGCGAAGCGGATATTCGATTTGCGCTTGAATGTTCGATCGGCTGTTTTGTCGTCGATAACCGGGAGGAACTTGACACTCTGAACCGCTGCGCCGGCGAGATGGGCATACGCCAGAAGATACAGCTGCGTCTGACGCCCGGTATTGACCCGCATACGTTCGACGCGGTTAACACCGGAAAGATCGACTCAAAATTCGGTACCGCCATAGCGACAGGGCAGGCGTTTTCTCTGACTTCATACGCGCTGACGCTCCGAAATCTCGATCTTCAGGGCTTCCACTGCCATATCGGCTCCCAGATCTTTGATGATCGTCCTTTCTGCGATGCTGCCGACATCATGCTGGATTATATCGCGACCGTGCGCGACAAAACGGGTTTCACTGCGTCCGTACTGAATCTTGGAGGTGGGTTTGCCGTCCGCTACACACACGACGACCCGGAGATATCGATAGAAGAGAATATCGCGCGCCTCGGCAGCCATATCATGGATCGCTGCGGAGAGCTGCATATTCCCGTACCCGCGATTATTCTGGAGCCCGGTCGGAGCATAGTCGCCGACGCGGGTGTTACGCTTTACACTGTGGAAAACGTAAAAACTATCGAAGACTATAAAAACTACGTGACCGTGGACGGCGGTATGGCAGATAACCCGCGTTACGCGCTCTACCGGTCCCCGTACACCGTGCTAATTGCCAATCGCGCCGCGGACAATCCGGATGCCCTATATACTATAGCAGGCAGATGCTGCGAGAGCGGAGACATGATACAGGAGGACGTTCCCCTGCCCGCTCCGCAAAGAGGCGATATCGCCGCCGTCCTGGTGACCGGAGCGTACAACTATTCCATGGCGTCAAATTACAACTGGCTTTGCCGGCCAGCTCTCGTTATGCTGCGCGGCGGGACGGAAACTCTTGCGATACGCCATGAGACCTTCGCGGATCTTGCCGCTTGCCAGCTGTGACCTGAAGACTTCAATCCTCCGGCAAATATCATTAATAAGACACCCCGCCCGTACACTGTACAGGCGGGGTTCGTTTAGCTTCTGCAATGCCCGGCGGGTCCCTGCTTTAAACACTGAAAAAGGGGAATAATATGGGTATTCTGGCAAAAGCGGGTGACCTGGCATGGAATCCGGCAATAATACTTATTTTTTTGTCGGCAGGCCTCTATTGCAGCGTTCACATAAGGTTTTTCCAGTTGAGGCCCCGGCTGTGGATACGCGAGCTGCTGCACGCGGAGCGATCCGCGTCCGGAGGCAGCATTGCTCCATGGAAAGCGGCTGTTACCGCGATCGGGGGAGCGCTGGGAACAGGTAATATAGCGGGCGTTGCGTGGGCAGTTGCCCTCGGCGGTCCAGGGGCGGTATTCTGGATGTGGATGTCGGCCTTATTCGGAATGGCGCTTTCTTTCACGGAGAAGACCCTGACGCTGATGACGGTTCGCCGGGAAAAAGGCGGTCCTCTGGGTGGCGCCATGTGCTATATTGAAAATGCTCTGGGCAAAGCGCCCGCCGTCATATACGCTTTGCTCTCCGCGGCCTCTTTCGCAAGTGTCGGCTCAATGACGCAGTGCAGCGCCTTGACCGGCAGCATCTGCGCTCTGACCGGTTCAAGTGAGGTGATCGTCGGAATCGCTCTTGCGCTTATGACATACCTTATCATATCGGGAGGGCTCAGACGTACCGCTGCAGCGTCCTCGGTTTTGGTGCCCGCGGTATCCGTCGCGTACGTTGCTTGCGGGTTTTTCGCCATATACATCCTTCGCAGCGCGCTGCCCGACGTGATGCGGAGTATTTTTCTCGAGGCCTTCAACTTCCGGCCGGCCGCTTCCGGAACCGGGGCGGTGCTCGCCATGAGATACGGCTATGCGAGAGGAGTTTTCTCCAGCGAAGCGGGTGTCGGTTCTTCCACGATCCCGCACGCGTCGTCCAGCGCACAGGAGCCTGCACACCAGGGTGTCTGGGGTATTTTCGAAGTCTTCCTTGACACTATCGTCATTTGTACGATAACGGCTCTTATAATCCTTTGCGGCCCGTACTCCCGCTCCGGTCTTACCGGAGAGGTCTTGACGAGCGCGGCGTTTTCCGTGCTGCTCGGGAAATACGCCGGTCCTTTCACAGCGTTTTGTATCCTTGTCCTCGCATTTTCAACTATCATAAGCAGAGAGTGGTGCTTTGAACAGAGCCTGCGCTACCTTTTGGGCGACAGACTGAAGACCGGCGTTGTGAGGAAGATGTTTTGCGTTTTCAGTTTTCTCGGGGCCGTTCTCCCTTCGCGCTCGCTCTGGGACAGCGCGGATATCCTGAATATTGCGCTGGCCGTGCCCAATCTTGCCGCCGTCTGCGTCCTTGCGCGTGTCGCCGCAAAACGGCTGGAGCACCTGAGATCATTCGGAAGTCTGCGAAAAAGAGGCGCTGAGCGAGCGCGATGATGCAGCCGGATGAAACTGTCGAAAATCCAATTTTTTGCTGTAATATATTGCGAATTATCCTTGACTTTTCAATGTGGCTGATATAGAATACATGCTTGCGTGAATATGGGAATTTGTCGCAAAGGAGGCGCGTCATGGATTTTAAGATCAGAGCGGGCGCGAGGGTAGTCGGCCTGAAACAGTCGCTTCGAGCTATCCGCGACGGCCTGGCCGCTGAAGTATATCTTGCCGACGACGCCCAGCAGAGCGTGCGGACACCGGTGCTGAATCTATGCGCTGAAAAAGGCATAGAACCGGTCCATGTGCCGACAATGGCCAGCCTTGGCAAGGCTTGCGGCATATCCGTAGGCGCTTCCGTAGCGGTATCCCTGAAAAACTGATATTCGGTTTTTGCGAATATGCTCCGGCATATCGTTAAAAATAATTATTCTGTAAGAAAGGAGGAAACTAATGCCCACCTTTAACCAGCTGGTCAGAAAAGGCAGAAAGATGGAGACGTACAAGTCTACATCCCCCGCTCTTCAGAAGGGATTCAACACGCTTAAGAACCGCGAGACCGGTATCTCTTCACCTCAGAAGCGCGGCGTCTGCACGGCTGTCAGAACGTCGACCCCCAAAAAGCCGAACTCCGCGCTCAGAAAGATCGCCCGTGTGCGCCTTTCAAACCGTTACGAAGTCTCGGCGTATATCCCCGGTGTCGGCCACAATCTGCAGGAGCACTCTGTCGTAATGATCAGGGGCGGCCGTGTAAAGGACCTCCCCGGCGTGCGTTACCACATAATCCGCGGTACACTGGATACTCAGGGTGTACAGGGGCGCATGCAAGGCCGTTCAAAATACGGAGCGAAGAGACCCAAAGCAGGAAAAAAGAAATAATCATCGGGCGGCGCAGGCCGCAGCCCTGAGTTTATTTATATATATTATGTAGATAGACCTCAGGGCACTACGAGAGCGGGCATGCTTTCGAGTACCTATGAAATCAGACTGTGAAGGAGGGAAGAAATGTGCCCAGAAGAGGTAACATCCCTAAAAGAGAAGTGTTGCCGGATCCGATCTATAATTCGGTACTGGTAACAAAACTGATAAATTCCATCATGCTCGATGGGAAAAAGGGCGTAGCCCAGAAGGTCGTTTACGATGCCTTCAAAATAATCGGCGAAAAAACAGGCAAAGATCCGCTCGAGGTATTCACCCAGGCAATAGAGAACATCATGCCTTCGCTGGAAGTCAAAGCCAGACGCGTGGGCGGTGCGACCTATCAGGTCCCTATCGAAGTCCGCCCCGCAAGAAGACAGACGCTCGGGCTGCGCTGGCTGACCGGATATGCCAGGAAGCGCTCTGAGCGTACAATGCACGAACGCCTCGCCGGCGAAATTATGGACGCCAGCAACAACACCGGCAGCGCCGTTAAGAAGCGCGAGGATACTCACAAGATGGCGGATTCAAACAAGGCGTTCTCGCATTTCCGCTGGTAACCGTATTAGGAGATAATTTTATGCCCAGGCAAAGTTCCCTCACAAAGACCAGAAATATCGGAATAATGGCGCATATCGATGCGGGCAAAACCACTACGACCGAGCGCATCCTTTTCTATACCGGCCGAAACTACAAGCTCGGCGAAGTTCATGAGGGCACCGCCACGATGGACTGGATGGAACAGGAGCAGGAGCGGGGAATCACCATAACCTCCGCAGCGACTACGTGTTTCTGGAACGACTGCCGCATCAACATCATCGACACCCCCGGTCACGTTGATTTCACTGCCGAGGTTGAGAGATCTCTGCGTGTCCTTGACGGCGCTGTCGCGGTTCTTTGTGCAAAGGGGGGCGTTGAGCCCCAGTCAGAGACTGTATGGCGCCAGGCTGACCACTACAATGTTCCCCGCATGGCTTACGTCAATAAAATGGATATCGTCGGCGCCGATTTCCTGCACGTCATCGATATGATGCACGACCGCCTCAAATGCAATGCGGTCCCGATCCAGCTCCCTATCGGAGCTGAAGACGATTTTCGCGGGATAATAGACCTTGTGCAGATGCAGGCGTTTTTGTATTATGACGATCTCGGCAACGACGTGCGCTGCGAACCCATACCGGACGACATGACGGACATGGCGGAGGAATATCGAAAAAACCTGATCGAATCGGTCTGTGATTTCAACGACGAGATCATAGAACTGTATCTTGACGGCAAAGAAATACCTGTTCCCGTTTTAAAATCCGCAATTCGCAAAGCTACGATCGCCGGCGAGCTGATACCTGTCGTCTGCGGCACTTCTTATCACAACAAGGGCGTACAGAAGCTGCTCGACGCTATCGTAGACTATATGCCTTCCCCGCTGGACAAGCCCGCCATATACGCGACAAATCCGGATACCGGCGAGGAAGAGATCCGCACTCCCGACGACGACGCCCCTCTTTCCGCTCTCGCGTTTAAAATCGCCGTAGATCCGTACGTTGGCAAGCTCTGCTACTTCCGTGTCTATTCCGGCAAGCTTCAAAGCGGCGGCGTGGCATATAACGTCAGCAAGGGGAAGCGCGAGCGTTTCGGGCGTATTCTGCAGATGCACGCAAATCACCGCGAGGATATCGACACGGTGTATGCGGGCGACATCGCGGCAGCAGTGGGGCTTAAGAACACGACCACCGGTGATACCCTTTGCGACGAGAAATTCCCCGTTCTGCTCGAGTCAATGACATTCCCCGAGCCCGTCATACGCGTGGCAATCGAGCCCCGGACAAAAGCAGGCCAGGAGAAAATGGCGATCGCACTTTCAAAATTATCGGAAGAAGACCCCACCTTCAAAACGTACACCGATGAAGAGACCGGACAGACAATCATCGCCGGCATGGGCGAGCTGCATCTGGAGATAATCGTGGACAGGCTTTTACGCGAGTTCCGCGTGGAGGCAAACGTCGGCAGGCCTCAGGTGGCCTATAAAGAAACGATAACCGCGTCCGCAAAGGTAGAAAACAAATATGTTCGCCAGACAGGCGGCCGCGGCCAATACGGTCACGTCGTGCTTTTCGTGGAGCCCAACGAATCGGGAAAAGGCTTCGAGTTCTCAAACAAGATCGTCGGCGGCGTAATCCCGAAAGAATATATTCCCGCCGTCGAGGACGGGATCAAAGGGGCCATGCAGTCAGGCGTGCTGGCCGGTTACAGCGTTGTGGACGTTAAGGTTACGCTCCTGGACGGTTCCTACCACGAGGTTGATTCATCGGAACTCGCCTTTAAGATCGCCGCTTCCATGGCGTTCAAAGAGGCCTGCAGAAAAGCGCAGCCGGTGCTGCTTGAGCCGATCATGAAAGTCACGATTATCGTCCCCGACGAATATATGGGAGACGTAATGAGCGATATAACCGCACGGCGAGGCCACATTACCGGCACTACCTCCTCAAGCGGCGCTCAGCAGATCACCTGCGACGTACCTCTGTCTTCGCTTTTCGGATACGCCACGGACCTGCGCTCACGCACACAGGGCAGAGGCCAGTATGTCATGGAACCGAGCCATTATGTTCGTGTGCCGAAGGCGCTTCAGGAGGAGCTTGTCTCATCGCACGACAGACACTATTGACACACAGACACATTTGTGATAAACACTCAACAATAAGAATAATAAACACCTGATAAGGAGGATAAATACTCATGGGCAAGCAGAAATTCGAAAGAACAAAACCGCATGTCAATATCGGAACAATCGGCCACGTCGACCACGGCAAGACCACCCTCACCGCTGCAATTACCAAGGTTCTTGCCATGGCGGATCCCAATGCTGCTTCCTTTACAGCCTATGATCAAATCGACAAGGCCCCCGAGGAAAAAGCCCGCGGAATCACGATCAACACGTCACACGTAGAGTATCAGACTGCAAAAAGGCACTATGCCCACGTCGACTGCCCGGGCCATGCCGACTATATCAAAAACATGATCACCGGTGCCGCTCAGATGGACGGCGCGATACTGGTCATTGCCGCGACAGACGGCCCGATGGCCCAGACCCGCGAGCACATAGTGCTCGCCCGCCAGGTTAACGTGCCCTATATCGTCGTCTTCATGAACAAGTGCGACCAGGTCGACGACGAAGAGCTCCTCGATCTCGTTGAGATGGAGATTCGCGAGCTGCTCTCCAAGTACGAGTATCCCGGCGACGACCTCCCGATCATCCGCGGCAGCGCCCTGAACGCACTGTCCAGCGACAGCGCCGATCCTAACGCCCCTGAATACAAATGCATCTGGGATCTCATGGACGCCGTCGACAACAACATCCCCACGCCCGAGCGCAAATCCGATCTCCCGTTCCTGATGCCCATCGAGGACGTCTTTACGATCACCGGCCGCGGCACAGTTACCACGGGCCGTGTCGAGCGCGGCCGCGTCAAAGTCGGTGACGAGGTTGAGATCGTCGGCCTCATCGACGAGCCGAGGAAGACAGTCGTGACCGGTACCGAAATGTTCCACAAGACCCTCGATTACGCCGAGGCAGGCGACAACGTCGGCACACTGCTTCGCGGTATCGCCAAGACAGACGTTCGCCGCGGACAGGTCCTCGCAAAGCCGGGTTCCATCAAGCCTCTGACCAAGTTCCGCGGACAGGTCTACGTACTGACCAAGGAAGAGGGCGGGCGCCATACCCCGTTCTTCAACAACTACCGCCCGCAGTTCTATTTCCGCACGACCGACGTCACCGGTATCATCAATCTGCCCGAGGGCGTTGAGATGTGCATGCCGGGCGACAACGTCGAGATGGACGTTGAGCTCATCACTCCCATCGCCATCGAGACCGGCCTCCGTTTCGCTATCCGTGAAGGCGGCCGTACCGTCGGCTCCGGCGTTGTCATCGATGCGAAATAATTGATCTGAATTCACCGAAAAGGAGTGCCGCATTTTAAACGCGGCACTCCCCTTTTATAGCCTGACAGCAGCGATTATTGTTCTCGTTGCGGCGGGCTCTCTTCACGCCGGCCGCGGGATGATATCGTCAGACGCTGAATGCATTGTCATACCGTGTCGGTCGCGAGCGTTTCAGACTCGCTTTTTTTTGTGACGTCCTTTATCGACTTGCCGCTAAGGAAACGCAGCGTGCACCATATGCCTTTGAGAGGATACTCGATCGTCAAAAAGAAATACATCCAGAACGGTCTCCAATGCAACACGAAACCTGTCAGCGCTCCGAGCGGCAGCGATACGACCCAGAGCAGCAGGATATCCGCAAGGGCAATAAACCGGGTGTCCCCCGCGCCGCGCAGTATCCCTTTTGACGTCACGTACGCGAGGGTCTGCAGAGGCATTGTCACGCTGATGCACAAGAACAGCTCCCGCGCGATCGATCTGGTGGTTTCGGAGAAGTTATATGCTTTTATATTGACAAAGTACGGACTCAGCGACAAAACGAACACCATTCCGACAATACCGATAGCGATCGATATAACTATGTACGCCACGCCTTCTTTAAACGCTCTTTCGGGTTTGCGCTCACCGATCGTGTTGCCAATGACAACCCCCGCCGCGCTGGAGAGTCCCATATTAAAGATCGTGACAAACTGTGAAAGTACGAAAACTACAGATCTGGCGGCAATCAGGTTGTCACCCATATGACCGACGATCACGTTCTGAAGATTCAGCCCCAGCCCCAGCATCGTGTCGCTGAATACGACCGGCAGGCTGAATTTCATGAACTTTTTGAAGATCTCCGCGTTCCTGATGAAGATGTCTTTGAATCGCATACGGATATTCTTGTCGAAAACTATCAGATACCCGAACGACATGCAGAATTCAAATATCCTGGCTATCAAGGTGCCCAGCGCCGCTCCGGCGATCTCCATCCTCGGCGCGCCGAGTTTTCCGAAGATAAAGACCCAGTTGAAAAAGATGTTAATGAAAAAAGCGCCGATCGAACCTAAGAGAGGCATCTTGGTATGCCCCGTGCTTCTGAGCAAATATGTAGACGCTGTGGCTAGCGCGCTAAAAGGGAATATGAAGCCCAGAATGCGCAGGTATGAAATGCCTTTTTCGATTATCCTTTCGTCATTTGTCATGAACCTCATGACGCCGCCGGGGGCGAGAAGAGCGAGGAGACTGAACGCAACTCCGAGGCAGAACGCGATACGCAGCGCAATGCCGCAGATGGCTCTGAGGGAGTCCCGGTCTTTCTTGCCCCAGAACTGGGCAGCCAGGGTCGTCGAACCCGTTCCGAGGCCCATAAACATAAAGAAAAACAATGTCATCAGCGAGTTTGCGAGCGACGTAGCGGAGATCTGTACCTCTCCGAACGAACCGATCATAAGCGAGTCCGCCGTGGAAACGCCGATAGAGATCAGCTGCTGGGCAGCGACAGGCAGCAGTATTCGCAGAGTCCTCTTGTAAAAACTCTTGTCCTTCAGTAGTTCAAACACAAAATACCCTCACTTCGTTTTCCGGGAGCTTTGCACAAGTGCGTCCCGGACGTTCTTTTTATGCCGATACGACATATATTTCGGCAAAGATAATCCCGCCAGGCGCCGCCTGCACCTGACGGAATGGGGTCATTACCGAGCTATATATGAGATTTTAACACGATGTGACCCGGATTGTAAATAGAATCCGCGGGAAATATTTCACCTCGCCGTTCCCGCTCATGACCATGCGGAAAAACAGGGAAGGGAGCCGCGGCCCCTCTTCCCGGTTTTTTTTTCGTAACTACGCTGACGGGACGGCGGCAGGCGTCAGATTTAAGATGCCGGATCGCATATCCTCCCGGTGTCTTGCCGCACCCGTTCTACTTCCCTGCTGCCCTGGAGCTTCCCCAGAAAAAAAGCGCTACGGTACCGGGCCCTGTGTGGCTCCCTATTGTCGTGCCGACGTTGTTGATCAAAACTGTGCCGTCCATCTTCTTGAACCGCTCTTCCACAAGATCGGCTACTTTGCGCGCATCTTCGTAACAGGCGGAGTGGGACATATAGCATTTGCCGCTGTAGTCTGTGGAGCCTGAAGCGTATTCCTCCATACGGTCCACGATCTCATGTATCACGCGCTTCTTGGAGCGGATCTTCGCAACGGGGACCAATTTGCCTTCGCCGTCCATATGCAGGAGAGGGCAGATCCCCAGCATTCCTCCGAAAAGACCGGCAGCTTTTGATATCCTGCCGCCCTTAACGTAAAAAGACAGGTCAGTCGAGAAGAACCAGTAATGCATCTCAAACCTGTGATCGAGCACCCATTGATACAGGCTGTCAATATCCATCCCGCCGTCGCGCAGGTCGGCCATCTTGTCGACAAGAAGCCCGTAACCCGAGGATGCCCCATAAGAGTCCACAAGGTATATCCTGCGCCCCGGATAACGCTCTCTTGCAATACTCGCTGCGCTCCGGGCAGCGCTGAAACTGCCGGATATCCCCGAAGACAGGCTCACGTGCAGTATGTCTTTCCCCTGCTCCAGAAATCCGGAGAAGTATGCCAGATACTCCGATATATTTATCTGGGAGGTCGAAGCCTCGCCGCCTTCCGACAGAGCTTGATAAAATTTGTCAAACGGTATCGTCTGGCCAAGATCGTCCTCGTAGACTACGCCGTTGAGCGTAAAGTGAAAGCAAATATACGATATATCTCTTCTTTCGAAATGCTCCTTCGACAGGTCGGCAGTCGAGCAGCAGCTGAGTACAAAATTTTCCATAGTGTTCCCCTTGTATTATAGAGTAGTAGTTATTAGAGCCCCTCTCCAAGGGCTGTGCTACACTGTAGAGGATGCTGTGGATTGGTTTAGTTCTCCTACCACCAGATGGTTCTTGAAA